>Ga0209000_1000269_pt1 | contig 60048 bp, 84 predicted proteins | sample RifGroD2_FD_183998 | JGI IMG/M metagenome (GOLD analysis project Ga0209000, IMG submission 183998) | Groundwater microbial communities from Rifle, Colorado, USA - Groundwater D2 (SPAdes) (version 2) | ecosystem: Environmental > Aquatic > Deep subsurface > Groundwater | place: Rifle, Colorado... | reverse complement strand
CCTAAAAAAAGCTCCGGCGGTATATTTTCTAGAAACTTTTAAGTGTGGCGGGCAGTCCTTTTTAAAAACAGGTTGTGGTGATCCTGTTCTCCCTTCAAGAGTCGTTGTAAAAGACGGTTAAAGTATTACCGCCACACTTAAAAGTTTCTAGAAATTTATCTTAACCGATTACGAATCAGAACAAAGTATAGAAGAAAGGACGATGAACATTTAATGGCTGTTTCTAAGAGAAGCGAACCTCAACCTAAAAGACGAAGTCCTCCTGCTAAAACTCCTGAAGCTCGTGAGAATCAATTAGTAGCTCTTGCAGTCGACTTGGCTGAGGCTCAACTTTCTAAAGGAACAGCTTCTTCTCAGGTCATAGCACATTTTCTGAAAATTGGTTCCACTAAGGACAGAATCGAAAAGGAGATTCTCGAGAAGCAAAAGGAATTAATACAGGCCAAGACCGACGCGATTCAATCAGCAAAGAAAGTAGAAGAATTATATGCAAATGCTCTTTCTGCTATGAGAACTTATAGTGGTCAAGGAGACATGAATGATTAGAATGTACCGATAAGGAGGGCGGTATGAAAACAATAAAGTTCAAGGGGCGAATATATTTGGTATCATCTCCTCGTCTATGCCATGGATGTTTTCGCCACACTTGTGACGCATGGACCACCATAGTGAAGCGAGATGTCGATGGTCGCAAACGAGCCTATCCAAGACATAGGGTTATTGGTCAGTTAACCTTGCACGATCTAGCAAAAATTTATATGGATGGATTTGGGGAAAATGATTAGAACGTTTCGCGAATTAACAAGGCTAAAAACTTTTGAAGAACGTTATAAATATCTACAACTTAAGTCCACCGTAGGTAAATCGACTTTTGGAGGTGATCGCTATTTAAACCAATTACTATATAAATCCGATCGATGGAAAAGAACGCGAGATAATATTATCATCCGAGACGAAGGTTGTGATCTCGGGGTAGACGATTATCGAATTTATGGTCGTATAGTAATACATCATATAAATCCTATTTCTATCGAAGATGTAGAGTTCGACCGAGATTTCATATATGATCCCGAATACCTAATCTGTACAACACACGGCACCCACAACGCAATACATTACGGAGACGAATCGTTATTACCACAATTGCCGAATGAGAGACGACCAAATGATACTTGTCCTTGGAAATAAACATTAGGAGGATAAATATGGATTACAACAAAGTAATTGACGAAAAATGCAGAGAGCATATTCTCGAACCGATAACCGACGAGCATTCGTTACCATTTGCACCGTTAATGGCTACAGTCATTAGTGATTGTAAATTAAACGTTAGAGAATCCCCAGATAAATTAAGTGATGTGGTATGTGTCGTAAACCGAGGCGATGTGCTTATTGTAGCGGACGCCGATGCCAATGATAGTTGGGTATTCGTTCATACTAACTCTGGCTTTATCGGTTACGTCATGCGAGAATACATCGGACCGACTTGGTATGAGTAGGAGGTTTAATCATGGATAGCATTCTCACCCTGATTAAAAAACTCCTTGGTGTAGAGGAGGAATATACACATTTCGATCAAGACATAACAATGCATATCAATTCTGTATTATTCATACTAACTCAACTTGGGGTTGGGCCATCTAATGGATTTATAATTACAAGTAAGTCGGAGACTTGGGTCGATTTCCTAGGGGATAGAAAAGACTTATCACCCGTACAGACGTTCATTTATTTAAAAGTTCGTTTATTATTTGATCCGCCAACAAGTTCGTTTGTTTTGGAAGCCATCGAGCGTCAAATAGCTGAATTCGAATGGCGGCTCAACGTTCAGATCGAAAACACTATGTCTGTGGTGGAGGTGATATAAGATGCGTGACGATTTAGCTCATTTTGGAATTCCTGGAATGAAATGGGGAAGGGGTAAAGCTCGAAGAACCTCTTCAAAGTCGAAACCTAAGAATAAACCCCGTATTGTTAGCGACGATCACAAAAAAAAAGTGTTACTTAAAGGTAAAAAGATCCACGAAATGAGCAACGAGCAGCTTAGAGAACTAACCACTAGAATTCAATTGGAAAAACAAGTTAGAGATCTAAATCCGGGACATGTTAAAAAAGGTCTAAACGTCGTTAAAACCATTACTGCTGCTGGTACAACTCTGGCCTCATTCTACGCTCTTTCCAAAACGCCGTTAGCTCAAGAAATTATTAAAGGAGTTAAAAGTAAAGTTAAGTAAAGAGGTTCTACTATGGCGTTATCAAACACCGCAACCCCAAAATATTACGGTAAATTTCGCAGTGATGTATTAAACCGAATGATACCGGTCTGTAAAGAAATCTCCATGGAAATGAATCGAATCGACGATCTAATAGCAAATCCTGGAATTTACTATGACGATCGGGCCGTTGACGGATTTGTCGACTATTGCGAGAACGAACTAACTCTTACCGATGGTGCAGATTTGAGATTGCTCGACTCATTCAAGTTATGGGCAGAGCAAATATTTGGTTGGTACTACTTTGTCGAGCGTAGCATCTATGAACCGTCTCCCGATAATCATGGTGGAAAGTACGTTCGTAAGATGATTAAGAAACGCCTAATCAACAAACAGTATTTGATCGTCGGTAGAGGCGCGGCTAAGTCATTATACGATTCATGTATCCAATCATACTTTCACAATGTCGACACCACCACGACCCATCAAATCACCACCGCCCCAACAATGAAACAGGCTGATGAAGTGATGTCTCCAATACGAACAGCTATCATTCGATCACGTGGCCCGCTGTTTAAGTTCCTTACTGAGGGGTCGTTACAGAATACTACTGGTTCCAGAGCCAATAGAGTCAAACTAGCATCTACCAAAAAGGGCGTTGAGAACTTTTTAACAGGCTCCATCATAGAAGTTCGTCCAATGAGTATTGATAAACTTCAAGGACTTAGACCAAAAGTCTCAACAGTTGACGAGTGGCTTTCTGGAGACATAAGAGAAGACGTGGTTGGGGCCATCGAACAAGGGGCGTCTAAACTCGATGACTATATAATCGTCGCTACGAGTTCAGAAGGAACCGTTCGGAACGGTAGTGGCGACACAATCAAAATGGAACTGTCTGATATCTTGAAAGGAGAGTATATTAATCCGCACGTTTCCATTTGGTGGTATAAACTAGACGACATTAAAGAAATTAGCGATCCAGCAACTTGGCAGAAAGCTAATCCTAATCTTGGCCAAACCGTGACATACGAAACTTATCAATTAGATGTCGAAAGAGCTGAAAAAGCTCCAGCGGCCAGAAACGATATTTTGGCCAAACGATTTGGAATACCAATGGAAGGTTATACTTACTTCTTTGCCTATGAAGACACATTGCCGCATCGGAAACGTAACTTCTGGTCTATGCCCTGCGCGATGGGAGGCGACTTATCGCAAGGTGATGACTTCTGTGCGTTCACATTCTTATTCCCTCTACAAAACGGAATGTTTGGCGTAAAGACTAGATGTTACATCACATCACTAACCCTTATGAAACTACCAGGGGCCATGCGTATCAAATACAATGAGTTCCTAGAAGAGGGTAGTTTGATTGTGCTCGAAGGTACGGTCCTTGATACGATGGAAGTGTACGAAGATCTCGACAAGTACATAATCGATTCGAGTTACGACGTACGTTGCTTTGGATTCGATCCATATAACGCTAAAGAATTCGTAACTAGGTGGGAAACTGAAAATGGACCTTACGGCATAGACAAAGTTATACAAGGAACAAAAACCGAATCGGTACCATTAGGCGAATTGAAAATCCTAGCCGAAGAACGCATGTTGGTATTTGATCAAGTGCTGATGACTTTTGCTATGGGTAATTCTATAACACTTGAGGATACTAATGGTAATCGTAAACTATTAAAGAAACGCTACGCGCAAAAGATCGATAGCGTTTCTGCATTGATGGATGCTTATGTGTCGTATAAAGCAAATAAAGACGCATTTGAATAGTTGGGGGGGGTAGTCGTGTCCGATCGAGAACACTTACAACATTTCGGGAAACTCGGAATGAGATGGGGCCATCATAAAGCTAAAGTAGCTGCTAAAAAAAATGAAAAAAGCAGATGCTAAATGGGAAAAGAAAATAACGTCGACCGACACAAGGGTTTTAATAAATAACCATGCGGCCGACAAAATAAATAAAGAAATATCATCGTTCAATGATAAATGGGGAAAAGTAAACTTTAACGATTCAAAGTTAAACGCGTATAACGCTAGATATGAAAAAGCATATGGCCGACTATGGGATAAACACCTGAATGATTCTGTTAATGAACTTTTAAAATCGAACCCATCAGGAACTAAAGTAGTCAAAGCCGTAACTTCTCAACCTGGAGCCTTTCCAACACTTGTTATAATGGATAAATAAAAAAGGAGTGAATGATTATGAATAATCTTACCGCCGTAGATGCCCTAGACTTAGATAACATTAACGTAAATACCCAGAGAATGAAATTAGGTGGTAAAATAAAATCCATCATCGACTCCATTAACAACGTAGTAGTTTCTGGCACAGCCATAAATGCCGTGAACGCCACAGAAAACCTGGCAATATCTGGAGTCGTAATTCATGGAGAAACTGTCACCATCAACAATCCAGCCTTAGCGGGAACCGACGTATATGAATTCCTATCAGACACTGCTCAAACAAAAACAGCATCTACAAATATCGCGGTTAATATCACCGCCAGCACGACCAAGTCGTCCATAGCCTTAACGATCGCTGCTCAACCAACCAGTGGTGACACTATGACTATTGGAGAGAAAGTGTACACATTCGTTCCTGCTGGAACTAACAATGCTGACGGTGAAATCTCAATTGCTACTGATTTAGCTACTTCAAAACTAGCGATAATCGCCGCGATCAACGGCGTCGACGAAGTTAACGACCCGCATCCTCTAGTTACCGCTGCTAATTTTGTAGTGAATGATTGTGTTATTACAGCTTTGATTGGCGGAGTTTCTGGTGATACAATTGCTACCACAGAAACGTTCACCGCAGTAACAAACGTGTTTGCTGGAGTAACATTAGCGACTGGAGCGAACTGTACGGCTACGAATGCTGTGACAGCGCTAGTGGCCGCCATCACCATGTCTGACACACAAGGAGTCGGTGCGGCCGATGGTACAGGAGATAGTGTAGACCTTACCGCCGATGTTGCTGGGACTATTGGTAACCCCATTATCATCGGTGAAACCATGGCTAATGGGGCGTTTACAGAAGGTGCTGTGGCATTATCGGGAGGCGTTAACGGTACTGTCGGCGACATAGATGCTATAATGGTTGACGCGTCGTATCTGTACAAATGCGTAGCCGCTAACACAACTTCCGGTAAGAACTGGCGTCGTATTTCGCTTGGTTCAGCATACTAAGGAGGTATAATTCAAAATGGAACCTAACTATCTACGGCATTTTGGAGTCCTGGGTATGCATTGGGGGAAACGAGGCGCGTCTTCAAAAAGTAAATCATCGTCGAAACAAAAAGAAAAGGCATTTCAGAAAAAATTAACCGCTTTAAATAACAATAAGAGTCTCCAAGGAACATCTGACGCCGCTAGATTTAAATACCGAAGTCAGAATGTTGGTATGCGTGTGGCAAAAACTGCGGTTAGTTTAACTTCTCAGATGATCGTTAAAGACGTTCTCACTGGTAAATTCCCTGCCAATAAGAAAGATATCGCCATTAGGGTTGCCCAAATATCAGCACACACCGCGGCTAACGTTGCGCTTAAAGACTCTCTTGCCAAATCGGCGGCAAAGCGATACGCCGATGACGGAAAAAGGGCGAATGGCACTAAGGATCACTTCATAACAAAAGAAGACGGTATAGAAGCTGGCGTAGGCTTCGCGGTAAAAGCTGCCTATATTGGAAAGTGGGCGCTCGGAATGAAAGCTAAACAAGTTAACGCCTCACGAGCCAGAAACGAAGCGAACTTTAATCGTTGGGGCGCAAATATTCTTCCACAAAGGGTCGATAATGTCGTTTGGCAATCTAGTGATTTAAAGACTGCTATTATTGACAATCGATAAGTGCGACGATAAAAGGAGGTGTTGAACGTCTGATGAGCTATTATAAATTACGGCATTTTGGTATACCAGGTATGCGTTGGGGGCGTAAAGGTTCCAACCATAAAACTAACAGTCGTAATGTTATTAAAAAATCAAATTATCCAAAAAATCAGAACGAAACAAAGAGGGACAATTCGAAATCGAATAAAAAGAAAGTTGCCGCTGGTATGGCAGTTGTAGTTGGGCTATTATCCTCTAATGTTGGAAGCGCGTTAGTGTTTAATGCCACCGGTAATGAGGGAGCCGCCAAAGTGGCCGGAGTCACTTTAGGGATTATTGGCGGAAGGAAGTATTATGATTATGCCACCAATAAGTAAATAGATAATTACTTATTGGCATTAAAGGAGGTGAAAAGATATTGGAATCAGTTGGTTCCAGATTAAAACATGCATGGAACGTCTTCTTTAATAAAGACCCTGGTCCATATTACGGAACCAATGGTATGGGATATTCTAATAGGCCCGATAGACCAAGACTTACTCGCGGAAATGAACGTTCAATCATTACGGCCGTGTATAATCGCATCGCTATCGATGCCGCCGCATTAAGCATACAGCATGTTCGACTAGACCAGAACAACCGGTTCATATCAGTTATCGAGTCTGGATTGAATACTTGTTTAACCCTAGATGCCAACATTGATCAGACAGGACGCGCATTTATTCAAGACGCTGTTATGTCTATTTTGGATGAAGGATGCATTGCCATTGTCCCGACAGATACGACGTTTAACCCAACAATTACGGGTTCGTACGATGTCAACTCGATGCGAACTGGTAAGATTCTACAGTGGTATCCGAACTCCATACGCGTACAAGTGTACAACGAGAAAACAGGATTGAAAGAAGATATTCCAGTACCTAAAAGTACAGTGGCGATTATTGAAAATCCTCTATACACCATCATGAACGAACCAAATTCGACTTTAAAACGCTTGATCTCGAAATTGAATCTATTAGACGCAATAGACATTCAAAGTGGTTCTGGAAAACTAGATTTAATAATTCAATTGCCGTACGTCATCAAGACGACAGCTAGGCGAGAACAAGCCGAACTTCGTCGTACCGATATAGAGAATCAGTTGGCTGGGTCTAAATATGGTATCGCTTATACCGATGGTACAGAGCGCATTACACAGTTGAATCGATCGGTCGAAAACAATCTAATGGGTCAGATTGAATTTCTAATGAGCATGCTGTATAGCCAATTAGGAATCACTCAGAGTATATTAGATGGTACGGCTGACGAGAAGACGATGCTTAATTATTACAACCGAACCATCGAGCCAATTGTCTCCGCTATAGTTGACGAGATGAAACGAAAATTCTTGACCAAAACCGCAAGATCCCAGTTTCAGTCAATCTTAGTGTTTAGAGATCCGTTTAGACTTGTACCAGTGAATGATTTGGCCGAGATTGCCGATAAGTTCACTCGGAACGAAATCTTGTCATCGAACGAAGTTAGACAAATTATTGGAATGAAACCATCTAACGATCCAAAAGCCGATGAACTTAAAAACAAAAACATAAGTAAACCGGCTGAAGATACATCATCAAGCGAAGACCATATAAGTGCATAACCTCAAAATGGAAGGAGAAATTAAAATTGAAAAAGTATGATTTTAGTGGATGGGCGACTCGGAACAATCTTAAATGCTCCGATGGTCGAACCATCCTACAAGATGCATTCAAACATAACGACGGCCAAACGGTTCCTATGGTGTGGAATCACCAGCACGATGGTCCGATGAACGTGCTTGGTCACGCATTATTGGAGAATCGAAAAGAGGGGGTTTACGCCTATTGTGTTTTTAACGAAACAGAAGCCGGAAAGAACGCGAAACTGTTAGTCAAACATGGCGATGTTTCAGCTCTGTCAATATACGCGAATCAGCTTAGACAGAAGGGCGATAACGTCGTGCATGGGGCAATTCGCGAGTTAAGTTTAGTGCTCTCTGGAGCAAATCCTGGGGCGTTCATTGATTCTGTTATGATTCATGGTGAAGAATCTGACGAAGAAGCCGTGATTTATACTGGCGAAAAAGTTGAACTATTTCATGCCGATCCGCCAAAGGAAGAACCCAAAAAAGAAGCGCCAAAAACCGACACGTCGGAAGATGATGAAACTGTTGCCGACGTGTTTAACACTCTTTCTGAAAAACAGAAAACAGTGGTGTACGCGATGATCGGCCAAGCTCTCGACGGAAACGATAATCAAGATGACGAAGGAGACGATGAAATGAAACAAAACGTATTCGACAAAGAGGACAAGAAGGACGTACTTAGCCATTCCGATATGGAGGCTATTATCACAGACGCTAAACGATATGGCAGCCTGAAAGACGCTGTCCTAGCTCATGGTATTGATAATATCGATTATCTATTCCCAGATGCGAAAAATGTTACTAACACTCCAATGTTTATTCAACGAGAAATGGGTTGGGTACAAAAAGTAATGGGTAACGTGCATAGCACTCCATTCTCCCGTATCAAATCTATCTATGCGGATATCACTGAGGCCGATGCTCGCGCCAAAGGTTACATCAAAGGTAAACTGAAGGTGGAAGAAGTATTCTCCTTACTTAAGCGAAGTACGACCCCGACAACTATTTACAAGAAACAGAAACTCGATCGTGACGATGTCGTTGACATCACCGACTTCGATGTGGTGGCGTGGCTAAAATCTGAAATGCGAGTTATGCTGGACGAAGAAATTGCTCGCGCGCTTCTAATTGGCGACGGTCGTATAGGTTCGTCTGACGACAAAATCAACGAAGGAAACATCCGACCGATTTGGACAGATGCCGATCTATACACTATCAAAACTCCAGTTGAGCATGTTGCTAACGCTACTGCTGATCAAAAGGCAAAAGCATTCATTCGCGCGGCCGTTAAGTCTAGAAAGAACTATAAAGGTTCTGGTTCTCCGACTCTATATGCTACAGAGGACATCCTCACTGACTGCTTGTTGATGGAAGATACAACTGGTCGTATAATCTACGATTCCGTCGATAAGTTAGCCACGGCTCTACGGGTTAAAGAGATTATCACGGTTCCAGTAATGGAGTCTTTAACTAGAACGTCGACCGATAGCAAAGTCTATACTCTTGGTGGCATCATAGTTAACCTATCCGATTACAATGTTGGAGCCGATAAAGGTGGGGCCGTCAACATGTTTGATGACTTTGACATTGATTATAATGCTCAGAAGTATCTTATCGAAACTCGTTGTTCCGGAGCGTTGGTTAAACCCTATTCTGCAATTGCACTTGAGTTCTTAGAAGTCGCCGCTGGCTAAGTAGTAAGATTGGTGGGCTTTCTTGGTTATGGCGTCATAAGCGGAAGGCTCACTATACTTCTTACAGAAGGAGATTCAAAATGGCAAAGTTCTATGGAGCAATCGGCTATGCGGAAACTAGCGAAACAGCGCCTGGTGTGTGGGAGGAGGTTATAACAGAGCGAAATTACTCTGGTGACGTTGTAAAGCTATCAAGACGCTGGCAGGCAGGGGAGAATCTGAATGACGATCTGACTATAAATAACGAGATCAGTATTGTAGCCGATCCATTTGCCTATCAGAATTTCCACACTATGCGATATATCAAATGGATGGGGGCTTCTTGGAAGATTACTAAAATCGATGTCCAGAGGCCTCGTCTAATATTAGCTATAGGAGGTACTTATAATGGCGAGCAGGGTCCAACTTCAGACACTCCTTGAGGCTCTAATCGGCTCGTCTAACGTCTATTTTCAACCACCTGAGACCGTCAAGTTGAGTTATCCTTGTATCATTTACTCACGTAGTCTGAACAAAACTAAATTTGCAAACGACAAACCGTATAACCATCAAGTCGGATACACCGTAACGGTGGTTGATAAAAATCCTGATAGTTTACTTCCAGACAAAATCAAGTCTTTGCCTATGTGTGTTTTTGATAGGCGCTATACGTCTGACAATCTTAATCATGACGTATACAATCTTTATTATTAAGGGGGAAAAGAAATGGCTAAACTTATTTGGGATGCTTCTGGAGAACGTCTATATGAAACCGGTGTAAAAAATGGAGTTCTCTATGTTATGGATAATACTGGCGCATATCCTTTAGGTGTCGCGTGGAATGGCTTAACCGCCGTCACCGAAAGTCCGTCCGGTGCAGAACCAACACCGATTTACGCCGACGACATCAAATATTTAAATCTCCTATCCGCTGAGGAGTTCGGCGCAACGATCGAAGCATACACATATCCCGATGAATTTGCCGAGTGCGATGGTTCTGCGGAAATTGCCGTAGGTGTCTCGATAGGTCAGCAAGATCGGAAAACGTTTGGTCTAGCCTATAAGACCACCCTCGGTAATGACACCGAAGGGGCAGATCACGGTTACAAATTACATCTGGTTTATGGTTGTCTTGCTGCTCCTACAGAAAAGGCATATTCGACAATCAATGATTCCCCAGAAGCAATAACCTTCTCGTGGGAAGTAACCACCACGCCGGTCGCTGTCACTGGAAAGAGACCAACAGCATCTTTAACCATTGACTCGACGAAGGTCGACGCTACGAAACTAATAGCACTCGAGAAGTTGTTATTCGGAGACACGGCAACCCCAGCAGAGCTACCTTTACCTGACGAAATTGCGACCATGTTCGCCGCTGGTTAATAGCTAAGTAAATTTCTAGGCGGGGTTCTCTGAAATATGAGAGCTCCGTTTTCGTTATTTGAAGGGGTGATTGTATGATAGCCCGAACAAAATTCAAATGCGTTAAGAATAAAATAGTCCGTGGTAGTTCCGATGTAACCATGCAAGCTGTGACGAAGGATAGTCATGAGAATGCTGGGTTCTTTAAATATGACCCGGCTGGGCAGATTACGCTGTATTCGGTTAATGCTGATGCGGCTAAATTAATCGAGGAGAATCAAGAATACTATATCGATATAACACCAGTTAACTAAAATTTGAAGGGAGTTTAAAAATGCAAGAAATAAGCACTATACAAAAAAGAGAAAAACTTAACCGAGTCTTTGTTGCCGACGAACCCGGTAATGGCGGCGCCAACCATAAGTATATTGTCGTGTCTGACCAAGGATTGATGGTTCCTAAAGAAACAATCATACAATTCCAAGACGGGGCTAGAAAAGAAGAAGGTTCTATTCCTGGCGTTTTAGACCCGGATCTATTGGAAATAGTAAGAGATCGACTAAAAGCGTTCCAAAAAGGACCTTTTTCATCGCGTGATAATGCTTGTGCTCTAACTCATGTAGAAGAGGCATTGATGTGGATGAACCGCAGAGTTGAAGATCGAATCGAACGTAACGTTTTAGGTCTTAATCAAAAATAATCATCGCCGTTAACGGGCCCTGTGCTAATAACACAGTCTAAGCGCCATTTAAAATTTGAAGGGAGTTTAAAACCAAATGATGAAAAAAACCATTCCTTATGTCGATTTCGATGGAAATGAAAGGACCGAAGAGTTCTATTTCAATCTAACAAAAGCCGAGGTCATCGAGATGGAAATGTCCACATCCGGAGGCCTTGCTGCTATGCTCGAGAAAATTGTAGCATCTCAAGATACTAAGCGAATTATTGAGGTGTTTAAAGATTTAATCCTGAAATCTTACGGTGAGAAGTCTCCGGATGGTAAGCGATTTGTTAAAAATCAGGAACTAAGAGACGCGTTTTCACAGACTGAAGCCTACAGTGAATTGTTCCTGGAACTAGCTACAAATTCCGAAGCCGCAGCCGCTTTCGTAAACGGCATTGTGCCATCGAGTCCCATTTCGATTAAGTAAGTTAATAGGGGAGGCCAGACGTATGCTCTATATAAAACTATTAGCCACTGAACAATACGACGAAGTAAACGATAAGTTCTTCACATCTAAAGAACAAATATTATGCCTAGAGCATTCGCTGGTCTCCATTTCAAAATGGGAGTCAAAGTGGCTTAAACCGTTCTTATCAAAAGCGGAGAAAACGATAGAGGAAACTATTGATTACATAAGATGCATGACAATAACCAAAAATGTCGATCATGATATCTTTAATTTCATATCTAATGACAACATTAAACAAGTAAGAGATTACATAGAAGCCGCAATGACAGCTACAACTTTCCACAACGAAAATAAAACAACCAACCGAGAGATCATAACTGCTGAGATAATTTATTATTGGATGATATCGATGAATATTCCTTTTGAATGCCAAAAATGGCATCTTAATAGATTATTAACACTCATAAACGTATGTGGTGTAAAAAATCAATCTCCAAAGAAGCGTAGTAAGAAGGAACTCATGAGTAGAAACGCTGCATTAAACGCGTCCCGTAGAGAATCGCTAGGTACAAAAGGATGATAAAAATACATCATCGTGGAAGTTTCAGACGATTAGAACGGATGCTTACACGAGCTCCAAAAATTAACTACGCGGCAATTTTAGAAAGATACGGGCAAGAAGGTGTGCGAGCCCTTGCTTTAAATACCCCGTTAGATTCTGGACTAACGGCACTTTCGTGGAAATATGAAATTCATCGAGAAGGAACTTCTTTATCAATTGTATGGACTAATTCGAACGTCGTTAATGGTGTACCAATAGCGATCATAATTCAGTATGGCCACGCAACACGAAATGGTGGTTACGTCGAAGGTAGAGATTATATAAACCCAGCATTACGGCCTATATTTGACAAGATGGCAAACGCAATGTGGGAGGAGGTAATTAAATAATGCATAGTGTCGATGAACGAGTTGTTGAATTACGACTCTATAATCAACAGTTTGAAAATGGGATTCGTTCGAGTGTGGCATCGCTTAATAACTTGAAGGCCGGTCTCAATCTAGATGGCGCAACTAGAAGTTTATCGAATTTGGATAGAGCTGGAAAATCGTTTTCTCTAGCCGGTATAGCCGAAGGCGTTAATAATTTATCCAATAGGTTCTCGACGCTGGGCATTGTCGGGGTTACTGCACTCCAAAACATTACTAATTCAGCCATCTATAGCGGTAAGCAATTATTAGAGTCACTCACAATCAATCCGATAAAGACCGGTTTAGAAGAATACGAAACAAAAATGAACGCCATTACGACGATCATGACTAATACTGCCAGCAAAGGCACAAATCTTGATGACGTGAATGACGCACTTAATAAATTGAATCATTATGCCGACAAAACCATTTATAACTTCGCCGAGATGACAAGAAACATAGGCACATTCACGGCGGCTGGCGTCGACCTTAAAACCGCGACGGTATCCATCAAAGGTATAGCTAACCTTGCCGCTGGGTCTGGATCAAGTGCCCTACAAGCATCGACAGCTATGTATCAACTCTCCCAAGCCATATCATCTGGAACGCTTAGACTTATGGATTGGCAATCTGTAATTAGTGCCGGAATGGGCGGCGAATTATTCCAGAAAGCCTTGGAGAAAACCGCCAAAGAACTTGGTAACGGACGAAATATGGCTGTATCATTCAGAGAGTCATTGGAATCCGGTTGGATAACCACCGAAGTGCTAACGAAGACACTCGCAAAGTTTTCTGAAGATAAATCGCTAATCGACGCCGCGACTCAAGTCAAAACTTTAACTCAGTTACTAAGCACTATGAGAGAATCCGTTCAATCCGGATGGGCTCAGACGTGGGAAAATGTTATAGGTAATAAAGAAGAGGCGACCGGTTTCTTCACAGCCATTAACGATGGGTTTGGAGCCATTGCAGGAGCATCCGCGGATGCTAGAAACAAGATGCTTGCTTTCTGGAAGGCTAACGACGGACGATATCACATAATCGAAGCATTATTCAACTCTTTTAAAGGAATTAAAGAAGTCCTAGATCCAATAGGTGATGCGTTCAGTGAGATCTTTCCACCAATGACCGGCGAAAGGCTTGTTAAAATTTCCGAATCGATAAGGGATTTATCAAGGAACTTCAAAATAGGAGACGAAACCTCTAACAACATAAAGAACACTTTCAAAGGATTATTTGCCATACTTGACATTGGTAAGCAGGCGTTGTTCGCTATCGCCAGCGGTCTTAGTGCCGTGATTCAGTATCTAATTCCAGCAGGCGGGGGTTTTCTCGCCATGACCGGTAGTATTGGTGAATTTTTAGTAGCCATAGATAATGCCATAAAGTCTTCGGACTCATTTAACGTTGTTATTAAAAAAATCGGAAATCTTATTAAGCCGATTGCTGATGGAATTACAATGGCTATAACTAGCATAACTGGCGCGTTTAAATCTATTAGCAACGCTGATACGACAGGTATCGACTCTTTGTCTGATCACGTTACTAAGAAGTTCAAATCTCTCGAAACGCTTGGCGAGATGGTGGACTCCATGCTTTCTGGCATATTAGCTGGTCTTAAGGCTGTACCACAGACATTCTATAAACTCGCAGATATGATTAGCGCCGGCATTGGTAAAATCAGAACGGCTATCACTGACGCGTTTAAGGATTCCGATTTTAATGGTGTAGTTAATGCCGCACAAGGCGGTGTATTAATGGCCATCGCACTTGGAATTGGTAGATTTATAGATTGGATATCATCGATAACTAAGAATGCCGATAGCTTTCTCGGGAATTTTACAGGTATTCTCGGGGATCTTAGAGGGAGTTTAGAAGCCTATCAGAACTCATTAAAAGCTGGAATTCTAATGAAAATTGCAATTTCCATTGGTATATTAGCCGTAGCCCTCGTCGCTATAGCATCTATCGATTCTAACAAATTAGCATCGGCCCTCGCTGCAATGACCACGATGTTCCTACAACTTTTTGGAGCCATGGCTTTATTCGAAAAGGTTTCTGGTGGTCTAGGGTTTATAGCGATGACAAGAATTACTACCGAAATGCTTGGTTTATCTGTTGCAATTCTTATTTTAGCACATGCAATGACTATCCTGTCTAAAATAGATAAAGATGCCCTACAACAAGGCCTTACTGCAGTGGCGGCGTTAACAGGTATACTATTAGTCTCATCAAAGGTTCTAAGCGGTATATCTGGAAGTCTAACGAGAGCGTCAATTGGGTTTATTGTTTTCGGAACGGCAATACGTGTTCTTGTTTCGTCAGTGGAGAGACTTAGTGCTGTCGATAAAGCTGGTTTGACGAATGGACTTATAGGCGTTGGAGTACTGATGGCGGAACTAGCTCTATTCATGAAAGTCGTAGATCTAAGTGGCATGGGTGTGACTAAAAGCGTTGGAGTGGTAGTTCTGGCTATGGCTATAAACGTATTAGGCGTTGCTGTCAAAAAGTTTAGTGAAATAGATACAGTGTCGCTAATTAAAGGCCTTCTTGGGGTAGGAGTCGTGTTAGCCGAAGTTGCCTTATTCGCTAATCTTACTGGTAATGTGAAAAATGTAATCTCTACGGCGTTCTCGTTAACAATACTTGGCGCAGCCATGATTATATTCGCAAAAGCCATTAGTGAGATGGGAAAAATGTCATGGGAAGAGATTGCAAGAGGGTTAACCACCTTAGCTGGAGCTTTGGGAATCATAGTCGTGACATTTAAGACTCTTCCGAAGAATATATTATTTCAATCTTTAGCCTTGCTTGACATTGCAACCACGATAACCATATTAGCAAAAGCGTTATCAACGCTTGGAAAAATGTCTTGGGAAGAAATATCAAAAGGGCTATTAGCTATGGCTGGATCTCTAGGAATCATCGTTACCACATTCGCACTAATGAAAAACAAAGTTCTAGATGCGACTGCGTTATTTATTCTTGCGGGGGCGGTCGCCATTCTAGCTCAAGCATTACAAACTCTTGGAGGTATGTCTCTAACTGCGGTGGGAATTAGTCTGCTCGCTTTGGCTGGGGCATTCGGGGTCATCGGATTAGCGGGTTTACTTTTAGCACCGTTGACTCCTGCGCTTTTAGCTTTAGCTGGCGCCATGGTTATATTAGGCGTTGGTTGTTTGGCGGTAGGGGTTGGAATATTGGCCTTCTCAGCCGGACTTTCCGCATTAGCGGTCTCAGGAGTAGCTGGATCGGTAGCCTTAGTTGCTATAGTAAGTAGTTATATAGGATTGATACCATTAGTGTTTAAAACATTAGCCACAAGCATTATCGAATTTGCGAAGATTCTTGGTGAGGGAGCACCTACAATAGCCAACGCCATGAAACAGATAATGTTATCCATGCATCAAACAATTGTTGAAGTTGCCCCACAAGTAATCGTAACTCTTATGGCGCTTATAGTGTCGATACTAGACGCTCTTGTTGCGGCTGTTCCTAAGATGATTGATTCTGGAATGAGACTTGTTCTGGGAATTCTTAAGGGCGTTACTGAGCACCTCAAAGAACTAGTACAAGCCGGCATCGACGTCATATTACAATTTATTGCTGGGGTAGTGTCTAAACTCCCAGCCATAGTAGACGCAGCGTTCAAGGTAATTATTGCATTCATAAACGGATTAGCTGACGCTATTAGAAACAACCATCAACAGTTATACGACGCGGTTGGCAATCTTATAGCGGCGATTATTGAAGCAATTATAGATCTACTTCCTAAAATTATAGATGTTGGCGGAAACATCGTTAAGGGTTTAGTCAAAGGTGTTGTTAACATGGCTGGATCACTATCTAAAGCTATAACTGGAATAGTTGGCGAAGCGATTGATAGTGCTGAAAGATTTCTAGGTATAAAGTCTCCATCTAAAGTATTCACGGAGATGGGACTACGTTCTGGCGAACAATTAATTGACGGATTAAAGAGTACGCAATCAGAAGCGAGTAGGACAGCTGGCGATTTAGGAAAGGCAGTAAACGAATCGGCGGCAAACGCCTTAGGTATAGCCTCACCAAGTAAAGTGTTCCAAGACTATGGAGCGAACATTGTTGCTGGCTTAAAAAACGGAATAAAACAAGACACCCCAAAAGCAGTCGAAGAATCAAAAACTATGGCTACGAAAGTCTCGGATGCGAGTAAAAAAGAAATCGCCAAGAGCGATAAAACTGATCGTAAAGCGTCAGAGTTAAGACAGAAAGCGCGCAAAGAAGAATTTGACAAATCGATCAAGTTAATTGATGATCGGAAATACTATAATCAACTTAGTTTGATCGAAGAACTTTCTGCTTGGCAAGACATACAAAGTAAATATGCCGCCGGAACAGAGGAGCGAGAAAAAGCCGATAAGGAGGTCTATCGTCTTAAAAAAGAGATACTCGAAAAGCAAAAAACATTGGAAGATGATTACTACGCTAAAACGAAAGGTATTAATGAAAAGCTAAAACAAGACATACGCTCTGTAAATGATGAGTATAGACAGGCCGTTAAGTCTCGTGCTGATTCCTTGTATAAGACGTATGGACTATTCGATGAACTTGGAGAATCTGAGGCTGTATCCGGTGCAGAATTAGTTATAAACTTGGAAACACAAGTCGCAGCTTTTGATGAGTGGCAGAAGAACATAAAGTCACTTTCGAAGAAAGGCATTAGCGACGGCTTAATAAAAGAGCTTGAAGAGATGGGCCCAACCGCACTTGAAAAAGTCAAAGCCCTAAACTCATTGTTAAAACCAGAATTGGATAAGTACGTGGCTTTATGGAAGGATAAACACAAACAATCAAAGGGTGAAGCCGTAAGAGAACTTGGTGATATGAGAGAACAGTCCGACAAGAAAATTACACAGTTGAATACCCAAACCGATACTCAATTGGTTGAGCTCAAAGATGTATACCAGACTCAACTTGCTGCTATAACTTCAAACACTCAAGAACAACTCACTGAGTTCAATTCAAAATGGGAGACAAAAGTCAAAGATTTGAATACCCAAACCAACAACGACTTCACAAAGATCGTTACCGATACGCAAAACATTTTTAAACAACCTGATTGGGTAAGCGTTGGTGTAAACATTATAGACGGTATAACACAAGGAGTTAAACGTCAGGCTGTGTTATTGGCTAAGACTACTTCAGACGCGGCTAAACAAGCATTGAACGCGGCTAATGAGACACTTGGCATACAATCGCCATCAAAAGAATTCGCAAAAGTTGGACGATATGCCATGGAGGGTTTCGCTGGTGGATTAAGACAGTTTTCTGGCGTAGTTGTTAACGAAGTTTCAAATGTTGCCATGACTGCAAAAGAATCTTTAAGAAGTGCTGTATCTAATATTGTCGGCATCGTTAGTGGAAATATGGATATTACGCCAACAATTCGTCCGGTAATAGACCTGACAAACATCAATAAAGGTCTAAACTCAGTCTTCAACAGATCGCAAGCCATCAATGTGGACGATATTAGAAGTAAGACGGCGTCTATTTCTAATATGGACGCGAATCGAAGGGCTGGTCTAAGTTCCGCCATCGCTAAACAGACACCTAATGGCGCACCCAGTTCAAATCAAGGGAGTGGTCTAGCCGTAACTGTAACTAATTTTATCAATAACCGAACACAGGACGTTCAGGCCTTCGCTGAGGAATTGGAATTCTACAGACAGCAAATAATAGCCGGAAGGGGTGGTAACTAATGGGCGAACCGTATTTCGTATATAACAATACTTCTAGTAAGGATATGGGGATCTTGGTAAACGAGTTACCCCCAATCGTCAAAGTTAATCGAGACATAAACAAGGTTTTTATACCTGGAAGGAATGGTTTTCTAACCGAGGATTTTGGGACCTATGGAAGTGTCGTTAAGTCTTGCGAATGTACACTGTTGGATATCGCGTTGGTAGATAGAATACTAGCTTGGTTAGACGGATCTGGAGAAGTTATTTTCTCAAACCAACCAGATCGTAAGTATCAAGCTAGTATAATGAATCAAATACCGTTTAGTCGTATAATACGTCAATGGCATAAATTTGTTGTGGTCTTTGATTGTCAACCGTTCGCCAAGATGATCGATTCGCCAACGATCACCATTACCGCCCAAGAGGCTATGTACGGCGAAGGAACCATCTATGGTCGCGGGACACATGAGAGCGATCCGATCATTAAAGTTTATGGTGACGGAGCTATATATCTAATGATTAATGGAGGGTTGATAACTCTCACGGACGTCTCGGAGTACGTAACAATCGATAGTGACATAATGGATTGTTTTAAAGACGACGTACTCAAAAATTCAAATATGATTGGAGATTTTCCAAAACTCACACCAAATATAAATGTCATAAATTGGATCGGTTCTGTTAGTAAAATTGAAATTACACCTAATTGGCGGTGGAAATAATGATTAACGTATATGGTAGTAAATGTGCAGACTTTAATAATAACGGTTTGGTTGTGTTGTCTGAAACTATTTCTGCACCATTAACCGAAGGTCTCAATGGTATGTACGAACTTGAATTAACCCATCCATTAGATGCGCGAGGTAAGTGGAAATATCTATTAGAAGATAATATTATAAAAGCTGATGATCAATTATTTAGGATTTATCGCAAAGTAAAGACATTAACCGACGTTAAAGTTAATGCTCGTCATATTTTCTATGATCTACTCGGAAATTTCATTGAGAGTTTAACATTGACCGAAACGTCTGGTGCCTCGGCACTTACTTCGGTATTAGGCGCGACTCAATATACTCATAATTTTGAGGTCACTAGTGATATCGCAGGGGTCAATACTAAAACGATTACTCGTATGAATCCTGTCGAGGCGATTCTCGGTTCCGAAGGGCTTATATCCACATGGGGTGGCGAACTCGTTATGGATAACTACTCAGTTAAGCTCTTAGAGGCCAGAGGGCTTGATAGAGGCGTCCTAATCGCTTATGGGAAGAATATAGAAGGTATCGAAGAAACACTTACCACAGAGGGCCTTTGTACGCGCCTGATGCCAATTGGTAATAATGAACTCTTGTTGCCTGAGAAGTACGTCGACAGTCCATATATTGACAACTATCCAAATCCAGTTATTAAAACTCTGGATTTTAGCGATATTGGCGTTGACGAAACTCTGTTAATTACTGAAGAGATGGCAATTATACAATTGAGACTCGCAGCAACCAATTTCTTGATCGATTCTAAGATCGATATACCAACGTTCAACTACAAAATTGACTTGGTTGAGTTATCTAAGACCGAGGAATACAAGAATTATGTAATATTAGAAACTGTCGAACTCGGGGATACAGTGACCATAAAACATTCAAGGATGAATGTTAATCTAAAAGCAAAAGTCATAAAAACGACAAAGAATGGCGTAACAAATCAAATTGAAAAAATTGAATTGGGAAATTTTAAATCTAATATAGCCAAAAGCGTAGCGGATGCTATACAAACTGTAAAACATGATCTGATTAAAGCATCAAATTATCTGGACCTTCAAATTCAAGAGTTGGATACCGAATTATCCGAATTGATTACTGATGTAGATAAATTTTCATCTGACGGTTGGATTACGCTGACCGAGGCCAGAGCTTTGAAACTCGATCTTGAGCAACTTAAAGCTGAGTCGGAAGATATTGTTCGTATCGCTGGAACTCTAGAAATCATCACGGAAAAAGAGGCTTATTCAAACGCGTTAACGGCTCTCGACACCGAATTAAGAAGTAAATGGATTGATCAGATTAAATATCCGATACCGGTCCTAGCAGGGGATATGGTCGCGATTAGTACGCTGTTTAAGAACGTCCAAAATACCAAGTCGCTACTCAATGACGCAATCAGTAAAGGTCGACAAGACGACGGAAAGCGATATGTCGAGAATCAAGTAGCCGAGTTAAATACCGCGTTAAGCGCATTTCAAGCCCAGGCCAATATTCATATTGAAAATGGAAAGATCTATCAAGACGAATCTATTGCGCTAAATACCTTATTTGTCGCCGTCGAAACCGAATCAAACGACGTCATCACTATTGCAGACGGATTGAAATTATTACTTGATGATCTAAGTGCTGATTTAACCAGTCTAACTACAACAGAAAATACTTTTAAAAGTTCTATGACGGACGCATTATCTGTGATGAACGACTTGATAGGGACAACAAATTATCCAGATAGCGGTTATATCAACATTTCCGTAAGTAAAGGTAAATCCATAAACAATAAATTAAAAAATGTTGAAACAAGTAAAACCGCCTTGAATGATGTAATGTCGCGTATAAAGATTGATAACCTATTAACTTATGCGGACGAACAAGCCTTCGAGTTAAGCGTTGCTATTATAAGTATGCAAACGGATATAAAGATGTTCGCTGAAAATGGTTTTCTTGATTATCCAGAGTCTATTTCACTTAAGGCTTCTTTTGATACCATACTCGCGGAAAGTGCTCATGTAATAGCTATTGCTGAGGATATGGCGGTTACGCCCGAACTAGTGACTAAATATCGTGATTCACTAACGGGCACAACTGGACTACAAGTGGAATTAAACAAGTGGGTTGATCTATCGTTAGACAGTTATCCTAAAAAAATGAAGACCGTAGATAAAAAAGCCTTACTTGATAAGTTCGCATTAGTGATGAGTACAAAATTAACTTTGGAAAACGCTATAACTCTAAAGACTCCAGAATTCACAATAGACGGAGAACTATCCATCAGAGGAACTGGAGCGAAGAGCGGACAGCGTTATTTAAAGCTCAACAAAAAGAAAATCGAAGCCTGTAGTATATCCGGTAGAGGGTTAATGTTAACGGTTCTTAGTCGGGAAACTTTAGATGTCGTTTTTGCTCAACTGTACGACACCTTTTTAGACGACGCGACAAGGAACGCCTTAGCCACAAATCTGAATTCATGGAACGATACAGTAATCGTAATTCTTACGTCTAACGATTCGATTGGATGGAATACGACGTTGTTAGACGCGGTTGTAAGATGTGGTGGATCGGGAATAAATACCGGTGTTGGTGAATTTCCATACGCCTTCATAGGTGTACCAGGCTTATTCCAAGGATGCGCCTTGGAAGTGCTTCATGGTAGTGCCACAACGGATTCGTACGCCGACATATTCACAAAGATAACAGATGGGGTTCCTCAGGGAATAGCTATGGGTAGCTCTCTACTTGCGGCAAAAGCCCAACTAGCGGCTGAAAACGCTCAAATAGCTGCCGAAGAAGCTATGTTTGATTTGGACGAAATAGCGGATAACGGAAAAATAACAAATAGTGAAAAAGTAAAATCTTTAAAGCCGATATGGGACGCAATAGTCTTGGATCATCAAAGCCTGATTAACCAAGCTGGAACATACGGGGTAAATGCTGGAATATATACGTCTGCGTACATCGCTTTAGATAATTATTTAAACATCACAGTCCTTGTTGGTAACACGCTTCCAATTTTAAGCACCACGTCAACGTCCCTTGTTTCGAGGGTCGAATTTGATACAAAATTTATAACGTACTATGCTCAGCGTGGGATACTATGGCAACTTATTGTATCCGCAGCGAAAACCTATGCCGATACCAAAGCGTCTTATTTCCATATAAAATACTCCAATTATAGTAGTGGAACGCCCTTCACCGCTGATAATGGCGAGGCCTCTGGTATATACATGGGGACGTACGTAGACAATGTGTTGGCTGATTCAGACGATTACTCAAAATACACATGGGTTAAAGTTGTTGGTGATCAAGGACTACCTGGGATAAGTGGTTATACTTGGATTAGATATGCCGATGATTCTGCTGGCACTAACATGAGTGACAATCCTACAGGGAAAAAATACGTAGGAATAGCTACCAATAAAGAGAGTATTGACGAGAGCTCAATTCCATCTGACTATGCTTGGAGTCTAATTAAAGGCGACGATGGTCAGACGACATATTTACACATAGCGTATGCTGAGGACGTTTCCGGTACTGGATTCAATTATACAAGTGGTAAATATATTGGGACCTATACGGACTTTAGTTCTTCTCAGAGTTCGAACTATATTTATTACTCTTGGAAAATATTCCAGGGAACAGATGGAGTTCCAGGAGAAGCTGGTTCGGTAGTTAAAGAAGTTTACACTGCTTTGTATTATCCAGATCATAAATCATATGTATCGACGGCATCTGACGAGTATAAAGCGTTAACCATGGGTCAATCCAGTATGACCTTATTTACAGCTCTTACGACAGCGTCTCTTTTGCACACTATGAGTGCTGAATCGGAATTAGGTTGGATGGCGCTTGAAGTGACTTGGAAAGTTTCAAGTGGTGGTATGGGTGAGATCGACATATTTGGTTCTAACGGTCTTCCGTATGTATATATGGAGCCTTATGAGCAATCCCTACCACATATGACCACTCAATCGACCGAGTTCATAAAACAAAGAACGGTCATAGATTTCTTTATATTTCCTGGTCAGGATATATACGTGGCGGTTAAAGCTACCATAGGTACTTGTTATATTAGTAGAGTCGACTTAGTGATTAAGCCTTGGTAGGGGGACGTAGGAATGTATTTGTTTTACGATGAATATGGAAAGTTTATCTATTCCTGTGAGGCCCCTTATCCAATAGCGGGTCTAATTAAGCGTGGAAAATTGACCAGCTTATATCTCGACGACGTCGTCGATAAACACATCATAGAAAATTATCCCGATTACACATATGTAAATGGAGAGCCGATGTATACGCCAATTCCAGATTCGGTTAATCTTCCATATGCACAACAATCTAAAATCGAAGAGATTGATATCGCCTGTAATCTCGACATTCTTAACGGGTTTTCTTCTTCCTGTACAGGTGTAGAGCATTTGTACAAGTTTAACGAAGAATGGCAGACAAACTTTAATCGAGAAATGAACTCTTTACTTTTAAACCCAACCGTTTTATCTTTAAATTGGACTACAAAGGATGCCGGAGTGATACTCCACACGAGAGAACAATTTATAGTACTTTATAACGAATCTAAATTGCATATTGATGCTAAAATGGCTCGTTATTATGAAATGAGAGACCAAATCATGGCGGCACAAACTACCACGCAAGTCAAAGAATTTGCGTGGTAGTTTGTTATTAAAAAATGGGAGGTGTCATTTTGGAAAATAGATATAAACTCATAATCGATTTAAAAAGTAAAATGATTACCAATAACACTTTGTTTAAACAAGGTAATACTGGTACTTCTGTTTTGGAGATCACTCTGGTTGATGAGGGATTGCCTGTAAATATAACGGGTCAAACTGTACAATTCAATTTTTTACGTTCGGATAGTGCGGTAGTTACCCAAGATAGCACAACAGGCGTAACCATCTTGGACGCGTTAACAGGTAAGTTTGAATGTGTGTTGAAAGCTGCTACGCTAGCCGTAGACGGTAAAGTTGAAGCGGAAATAGTTTTTACCGAGGGAACTGACGTTTTATCGTCTACGACGTTTGTCTTTTACGTGGACGCTAGTATTGGATTATTAAGTATTAAATATATATCCAGTATTGTTAGTGCGTTGGAGGAGTGGCAAACCACTTTTGATCTTGATGAGGCGAATAGAGCTAATGTATTCACGACGAGTCAGAGTAGCAGATCAACTACTTTTAACGCTAGCGAAGCTTCTAGATCCTCTGTGTTTAATGCCGCTGAGGAATTAAGAGAGATTGGTGAAGATTCTAGAATAACGGCTGAGGATATACGGGTAAGTACTTTTAACGTGAACGAAGCCGCCAGAGCCAATACTTTCTCAACAAGTCAGAACGATAGAACTGCTACTTTTAACGCTAGCGAAGCTTCTAGATCCTCTGTGTTTAATGCCGCTGAGGAATTAAGAGACGTATCTGAAGATTTACGCGAAGAACGATTCGAGGTAATACAAACCGCCGTAGATAATGTAGCTAGCACATTAAGTCTTGGTAGAGATGCCATAATGACCTCGACATATATTAGCGTCGGGAACGAGTCGTTCGTACCTATAAATTTACCATCGTATAATCCAGATTCCGACTATTTTGACATCATTTATAATGGCGATTTTCTAACCAAGGATATGGAGTATTCGGAGAACGAAAACGGTTTAGGTGTTGATTTACTAGGTTGGACGCTCGATATTGACGATACTGTCGTGTTCAGGGTGCATAAAGCCATCGTTGACTCTGCCTCTGGAGCGATCGCTGGCTCACAAATACAAGCCGGCGGGGTTACTGATGTTGAATTATCGAATGTGAGCGGTAACATTAAAGAACGATTTGAGACGTATCAGGCCGAAAGTGCGACGAAGGCAGAACTTGCAGTAACCGCAACTACCACTGTTCTTGGGAGAGTCAAAGTAGATGGTTCTTCAATCGTTGCTGATGTAAATGGAGTACTTTCTTCTATCGGTAACGCAGGAGGTGGAGTTATAACGGCATGGGCAGTAGGGACAACTTACGCAGCGACCGATATAATTTCATATGGCGGTAAAATGTGGGCATCACAAGTTAGTGGCAACATTGGTAAGACTCCTGGAAGCAATACCCTGTATTGGCAAGAGTATTTTTCTAGTGCATTTACAGTACGTAATAGTATAAATCTATATGATTCTAGTCTAATCCAGACAGGTGTTATAGCAAGGTATGATACTGGTATATATGCCGCCTTGGATTATGCTATTATGTCTGGCAAAATGCCTGTTTCGCCAGGTAATACTTATGTAATATCAAAACCGAGTATTATGGGTGACAGTGATAACTTATTAGGAGTAATATCATGTTTTGGGGCTAGTTCAAATTATATAGGTCTTGATAGGGTTGTGGCTGGTTACCCTGTAGCATATGGTATCACTTATGTAGAAAAAGTCGTAAATGAACGAATACAAACAGTCGTGACGATTGCATCGGATTCCCTTATTAGATTTATTGACGTAAGACTTAAATCTAATACATTTGCATTAACCCAACCACTCATTGACGCTTATAAAAATAGTGTACAATTTCAAGCTGGAACAGATTTTACAGTTTACGAAGCTTATGGTTCTGCTTATCAGACATTAAAGGATATTTTCCAATCGCCAAGTCTCGCAGTAGCTCAAACTGATATCGTTTCATTAAAATCATCAATTGCTAATTCGTTGTCATTCTCCACAAAGGTTATTAAAAGTGGTGATTTCCTGTATGTCAGAACAACATGGGATGTTGCAAATGATTTAGTGCAAAAAATGGAGCTTAGAAGTTCGGGTGATTATACTAAAAATAAGTTAATTGAATTTGATAGCATCGGCTTAATACCGATTGCAACGACGGACATTAATGTACCAACGACTACAATGACACTGTTGAAAAATGCAACTGATGATATTTGCCCCGCAAATTACAATGGCACTTACATTGGCGCAAATCATGGGCCAAACTATATACGATCAATTGCTTGCACCGCACATGGAAAAACTGTTCAAGATGTAGGATCTGAATGGGTAGACGCTACTGCTACAAAGTGGTACATTATGCGAATCGTTGATGTTGATAATATTTGGGTAATGTCTGAAAACATAGCCGTTGACGGAACTTGGCTATTTGATACTGCAATATCTGGTGGTAGCACACTGACCCACTCTCTAGGTGCGACCCATACAGGGACAATCACATTCACAGTACAAACATTAACGATGCTTTATCCTTCAATCAAGAATGAGACAAGGAAGATATTAATTAATGGCAAGACCGAATTGATAGCTGAAGGTGTTTATTCTTGTGATTATCTACAAGTTGTCGATGCTTATGATATTTCAAGTGTTAGTGGAATCTTGGCTTATGTAAGATCATTAGTTGGAGGAAGTACACAACCAGCGTTTGATAATGCTTCTATTGCTAATGATGCAAGAATGACTATAACATACACTTTTCAAAACAATGGTGCTTGTGTTGTTAACCACAGCCTGAGAACGTACAACAAGGTAAAGCTAACCTACGTTGGATTTATTCAAAGTATATCTAATGTCATGCCAAGTGGCGGAAATTTATTTGAGTACATCCCCAAAACAATTCCATTCGTAGTTGGTTCTAATACCTATGATTTTGAGAGCATAAAAGACATAACCAACATTCCAGACTCTGTTGAAGTGACAAAAGCTACATGGTCTATTGCCGATAATCCACCTGACCGATTCATTCAGTTTTCCAAAACAAGCGAAGGATTAAAGAATAGCAATTTTGGTTTTACTGTTGGATACTGCCCAGAGATTGGTATTGGTAAACCATCGGTTAGGAAAGACCTAATTGATAGTGCCTTCTATATGTACACAACCAAGAAGCAATATCCGAAAGGGATCAGTTTAAATAGTATAAAATATCCAGATAATCTCATCCCTGCGAATACTAACTTTGATATGGTAGCGTTTAGGTGTCCTATTAACTACGGATTAGATACGGACGCGACAAATATTAGTTGGTATAAGGTGAGCAATGATATTTATCTAATGTTAGATTATCACGTTAATATCGACAAAGTTTTGTCTTTGCCAGTTTCAATGCTTAATAAAAAAATCACTGTGGTAGAGAAGACTGATTCGTTTGTATTAAGTAGCGACTATGTGAGTTACGATGGGATTAAAATAGCAGTAACTGGTGGTTATGGGTATGCGGTGTTAAAGCTAAACTAATGTCGCAGTAGACGCATTATACGAAATAAAAGGAGGTTAATCAATGGGAGCACCAAAAATTAAAATTTTACAGGAATTAGTCGATACTCATACGTCGGAGTTGGCAGAGAATGTATCAGTAAGGGATTTCGGAGCAATAGGTGATGGATCGGACGAGACGCAAAAGTTTAGAGACGCCATTGCAACTGGAAAACGTGTTATTGTACCAATGCCTATAACTTTTTATGGGATAACATCGGCATTGGTGAGATCAGGTGAAGTCTCTAAAGTTAATTTGGTTGGGGTTGGCGGAATACCTGAAATACGCCTTATAGGCACACCTAGTTTAACCGATACTAATGTAAATTCTGTATTTAAACCGGATGGGATATTATGTACAGGTTTTAGGCTGAGAAACCTTTTATTGCGTGGAAATTGGGATGGCGAATCAGCAACGGATTTTGCTGATTCAATAGGCGTTTGGCTCACTCCCTCAGAAAATTATATCCCTGACATTGATAATGTGTGGTGTGAAAATTTTGCAGACTATGGACACTATTTTTATGTTAACAAAGGTAGTGTTGGGAGAATTTACGCTAATGAAAATCGTGTACAAGGTGTAGCAATAACGAATGTTGAAGATAGTCTTGAAATTTCATATATTTCAGCAGAACGAAATGGGAATTCGGATGTTAACAGTGGAGCAGGAGTTGACATTGAGTATTCTGCATCACGGCCAATTGGCTTAAAAAATATCCATATTGGTAAAATATCCTCTAATTATAATCAAAGGGGTGTAGTTGTTACCTCGGGGTCTGCAACAGACGTCATTCTTTCAGGACATGGAATTTCATATAACGACTTCAATGTTTTTATAGATGAAATAACAACCAAGGGAAATATTTCGGACGGTCTGCTTATTGACTTCCCTAGTACACATGTAAAATCCTTTGTCTCTAATGATGATGGTGTTTCTGCTGATTGTGGTATTCTAGTGAGAGGAACAAACCCCATAACAAGGAACTCTCTTAGAATAGACTCTATTTTCACTAATGGTTCATTTAACGGGTCATACTTCACTTGTGCTTCTACTGATCACCCTTATAAAAGTGTTATGTTGGGGACTGTTATTTTGTTAAATAGTGCCAACAGGGGGTTGTATATGGGGAGTGAAGGGTGGGCTGTAAAATCTGTTATACAGGATTTATTTGATTTTACATCAGCTATTGGTGCGATAGTGTCAAATATTGAAAGGAATGTAAACATATTGCGAGGGCTGGCATTTGGTGGGGTAACCCAACCAATGTCAAGGAGAACGTTTAAATTACCTGTTCCAACTAATTTGGCAGTATCAACGGAATATAAATTGGCACCTAATCATTACGTCGAACGAATTGTCGTTCATGTTGTTACTGCATCAACCACCAATGTTCGGATGAGGGTTAAGGTAGGTGGAAATACAAAGGCCGATATTCGTATTAACACCATTGGGGTTCGTACAATTGGTCTCAAGGCCAATGAAGTTGATGCGTTGGACACAAATACTTCTGCTATTGGAACTGATATGTTAGGTGATCTAAGACTTGAACCATTGGATATACCATGGCCCAATGACGGTAGCGTTGTTGTTTACGTGGAATACAATAGTTTGTACTAAGTCACATTCGATGCATTATCAGACACACAGATTGGCAAAAAAGAACCCCCCCCTAAAAGGAGGCTACTGAACCAAGTATTGATGGTGCGATTGCTTACGTTTTTCATTAGTAACATCGACGTATATCATCGTTGTTGATGGATCAGAGTGACCTAATAGTGCTTGTACTGAAGCTAATTCGGCACCATTCGCGAGCATTAATGTAGCAAAAGTGTGACGAAATATATGTGGGTATACATTCTTAGTGACCTCTGATCTCTTAGCAATCACTTTTACCTCTCGCTCAATTCCCCTACAGGATAATCTTTGATGAGGCCTTCGTTCAGAAACAAATAGAGCGGGGTCCTTATCTATTCGCTTCATAAGATATTTCTTTAGATGGTACATGGCTTTAAACGAAAAATATACCGGTCGTTCCTTGTTACCTTTACCAATGACTAACACCGATAGCGCCTGATAATCTATATCATTACGGCTCATTTTCTGTATCTCAGAGAGTCTTCCGCCAGTAGCATAAAGTACTTCTACGAGCGCACGTTCTCTGGGGCTTACACAAGCCTCTCGAATCATTTCTAACTCCTCAATAGTCAACGCCTTTGCAACTCGCTGTTCCTTCTTCAAAGGTCGGATACGCTTGGTTGGGTCATGTTGGATAATCTCTTCTGAGGAAAGCCATCCAAACATACTCTTGAGCACCGACAGACGTTTTGCTAGTGACGAGGTTTTTAGATGGTCGCATTCGCTTAGGTATATTCTCAGATCCGCTGTTGTAATCTCACTCGTTGCTTTTGATACACGTTTAGCGAAAATCCTAAGTTCATGCGTATATCCTTTGAGTGTAGACTCAGCAAGTCCTTCGAGTTTCTTTCCAGATAGAAAAAGCTTTATCTTTTGTGTTAGATCTGGATGACCAATCGCAACCAAAGCTGGCTTTATATCGTATTGTGATAGGATACTAACGACTCGTTGTTTATTCGCGTCACAAGTAATAGTCATTAATTGACCCAACAGAATCTCAGCGGTCGAACTTAATATTTTCGTCGACATGGTAATTCACTCCTCTTATCTAATCCGTAGAATGCTAATGAGTGTTTTTTGAGTTCTTCAACGATGGTGTGAACACTGATTATCTCAGTTGCATGATGGGCAATTTCCCATAGTAAAAACGACTCTTCAATAATTTTGGTTTTCTCCTGTTTAAGCATTATGGACCAAGCGTCGAGTCTTAAGGTGGTTTCTTGATTCAATCGTATTCCCATTAACTTCTTCGTCATGTTACACCTCCTGAGTCATAGTGTATCACGGTATAACTAGTTATACAATAAAGCGGAACGAAAAAACTAAAATTAGGAGGCACATTAAATGGGTGTAAATAACATGTCGCCAATGAGTGGCAGAATGTTTAAAGAAAACGATCAAATTATAAATCGAGCAGATATGCTGGAAGCGATCTATAAGGCCTTAATCGTAGATAAAAATGCGGGGGTTGCAATTACTGAGAGTTTACCGTCGGGCATCAAGGTCATTGGGGCTACAATGTCACATGGAGATATACCAAACTTCCTCTTCGACACTCCTAATGGTATAGGGGCACCACTTCTAGCCAATGCCGCATACACGCAGGCCGCTATTGATAGGCCTCATCCAGTTTCAGGAGAAGCCCCGCAGGGATGGTTTAGGGGGTGGGTGTTCACCGACCAAGCAGGGACGCTGTATCTTGAAGAGAGCAACGCAGCCAGTTCGGGATGGACCACAACATCAACAAAAGTTGTGGCTGCAGGAGTTTCGGCTATTATTCCGTGGGCAGAACTTACTAAAAAGTATGCTAGATATCGTTTCGTAAACGGGGCCACAGCGCAGGGAACGTTTATCCTAATTCAGTATTATAAGGGTGTGGATAAGACCCCTATAATGTCCAACGATGGCGATATGGTTTCTATCGGAAGCAAGAATGACACAGCGGTTATTAATGGCGGATCAACATCAATGATAGCGGGAATAAAAGGTGTTGAGTCTATTCTTCAAGGCGCGGGAACGGGATCTTTGCCAGTTACTGTTACTGGGAATTTAACGAAGTTGTCTACGGAAGCAGATCCCGCAGGTCAAGAGGGTTGGAGACTCTTAATCATTGATAAAACGGTGTCTCCTGCCACATCAATCGTTAAGATTTATCATAATGGTATTTGGGAGGCGTTTTAAATAAAATTTATTTTTATGGGTATCAAAGAAGGGAGTAGATAATGGAGTCAGCGATCACATTGGCCAAACAAAGCGATAGTACTATAATAACTCTACTTGTGGTGGTGGCATTGATTATAGTAGCGCTTATACCTGTAATGAAAACCATAGCCTCTATCGATGGAACAAAGCGGAAACAGGATTTCGACCGCGAAGGACGCTTAATACAAGTAATCGAAAAAAACACCGAAGTAAACTCGGCATTGAAGTCAATGATCGAAACAGATCAGAAACATTGCGGCGTTTGTCGCCTTGAACAATTCAACTTATTTCGTAAAGTATTTGATAATCAAGAAATCGCCAATGTGAAGTTGGCCGAAATCTCACAAAAAATACATAAGGAGGACGTAATGTGAACTCTCCTGGTAAACTAACAGTTAACAAAGGTCACGGTCCTAAGGATAACGGAACTTTTGATCCAGGGGCCATTGGTCCAACAGGACTCAAGGAATCAACGCAAAATCAAGAAATCGGGGATCTTGTAATTGCAAATATGCGTCGTAACGGATGGACAGTACTCGATATCCAAGACGGGGATCTAGACGATGTTACCGATGTATCGAACGCTTGGGTCCCGCAATACTTTCTATCCATTCATGCCGATTCGTTTGCTGATCCAACAGCCCATGGAATTACTACGTACGTACAAGCTCTAGGTGGTTGGGCAGAGCGAATCGCCAGAGAAGTACAGAAAGAAATGATACTCGCCACGGGTCTTACTGATCGTGGTGTAAAAGTAGCTAATTTACACGTCACAAGGGAGACGAACGGTCCTGCTTTATTGGTCGAGTGTGGTTTTATATCCAATCCTAAAGAGGAAGCGTTGATGAAACATCCTAAGTGGGATCAGACGGTCTCTAGCGCTATCTGCCGGGGTTTAAGTCGAGCCGTGGATGTGCCTTACTCGGAATCGATTACGCCCGTTATAGCCTCATCTGTGGCCTTTACAGAGGCTTTAGACCCCGACGTTAATCTTGTTGTCTGGGTTGCTGAGTCAAAGGTTCTGAGAGCCATACAAGATATTAAGCGGTTAGGCTTTTACGCCGAACAATTCCCATTAAAATTAAGGAGGGATTGATTATAATGATGACTTTGACGAACTTTTTGAACCCGAATACCTTGACGTACAACGTGCTGATGATCCTGTTATTTGCTTTATTCATCGGATGGCTGTTCTACCGAGGAGAAAAAACGAGGGCGAAACGGATAATACTTTCAGTTGTTCTAGCGGCTGAGAGGAAATTTGATATTCAAGGTGCTGGAAAACAAAAGTATGCCTACGCGATCGGAATAATATACAGTAGGTTGCCGTGGGTTTTAAAGATTTTTATTTCGGAAAGCGAAGTTAAAAAATTAATTGAAGAAGCCGTTACGAATATGAAAAATATATTGAAAGATACAGATGCTGGAACACCAGTTTAAATATAGACTTGATCGCGATAATAACACACGTTATAATGAAAGATGGAGGTCTTGAAGGGAGAGGCATAATGTGTTTGCACAATTCACCAAAAAAGACAAACGAACAAACTTAGAGAAGGAGATTGATTCGATTATAATCGATATGTCAAATTATGAGGTACATTCAAAGGAGTATTCTGCTATAGTAGAGAATCTTGAAAAGTTATATAAGGTTAAGACGAACGAAAGTTCACACCGTATATCGCCAGACACGATAGCTATTATAGCGGGAAACTTATTAGGAATAGCCTTAATAATGGGATATGAAAAAGCGAATATAATCACCACAAAAGCGTTGGGGTTTGTCCTTCGAGGGCGTGTTTAAATAACATGCCTTCTCTTTTTGCCTGTTTGGGGTTCGCGTAGAATACATAGCCTATAATGAAATATGTTATAGGAGGTTTAATTATGGAAGTAATTAATTTTAATGTGATCGTTAAACATTCTTCAGGGGCACTTGTGTATATAGGACAAATTCTTGGACAAAATCATATAACCACTCACGATCTTCGGGAAACGGATATTGTGATGGACGATGATGGTTCCAAGGTGGATGAGGTATACATAATATGCTGTAAAGGAAGCGAAAACGATTTCGAAAGGATTAAAGTACGATATTTTAAAAACGATGAAATAATGTATGAAGGACTGAAAAGTTTAATTTAAGGAAAGCTTAGGCTTTCTTTTTTTACATCGCGTAGGATACATATGTTATAATGACAATTGTATGTTAATTTAAGGAGGAATATGTATGTTAATAGAAGGTAAAACTGTAGCACTTGTGTTTGGATGTTTAGTTATTGCTAGTATATGTGTCGCTAAAGCACAATATTATCAAGGACGAAAAGATGCCAATAATGAGATACTTAACGTAATAAACAAAATGAATATACTCAAAAAACAACCAATGATACATGATATTGTCAAAAGGGAAGCTTAGGCTTTCTTTTTTCGCGTAGATTACATACGCTATAATGAAAGATATTCTTGAAGGAGGAAATGTTATGGGAGAAGGACTTAAACAATTTTGGAATGATAAGAAAGATATTGTTAAAAATGTTATAATAGTGGTGGCGGTGCCATTAGCTGTATTAACGTTATATGGTGTCAATCGACTGAACAAAGTTATTAACGAAAACGATCTACATGAACTTTTCTATGGGGATGAAGAAGAGGAAGCTTAGGCTTTCTTTTTGCCTTTAGACGCTCGCGTAGATTACACATCCTATAATGAAATATAATCTTAAAAGGAGTGAATAAAATGAGTAGATTTAGAGATTTTTGGGATACAAATAAAAATACTATTAAAAATATTACGATAGCGGTAACATTACCAATATCGATAATAGCGTTGAGTGGTATTAAAGTACCTATGCCAAATGTTGATAGCGATGCTTTTGACGGACTCTTTGATGGGGATGAGGAAATTAAAGAAGAGGAAGCTTAGGCTTTCTTTTTACTCGCGTAGGATACGTACGCTATAATGAAACTATATTTTTGAAAGGTGAGGTTATGATGAATAAAACAGCAAAAGGGATTGTCGGAGTATTTACAGTCGGCATTACAACAGTAGCGTTATTATTACTTGGAGCAGCAGTAGCAGAGATATGGGTTGGAGATGAAAAATCTGAGGAAGCTTAGGCTTTCTTTTTTTTACCGTCTCGCGTAGATTACATAGCCTATAATGAAATAGAATCTTGAAAGGAGAATTCATATGAAATATCAGCAAAAAAGTACTAGTATCATATTCGATTTAATAATGACAATTGTTACTGGTGGTGCATGGCTTATATGGGTAGCGATTCGATATTTAAGAACACATTGAGAGGAGGAAGCTTAGGCTTTCTTTTTTCGAATTTAAAAGGAGGAGTATGTATGAAAATTTATATTGCTGGTAAAATTAGTGGAGACAACATGTTTAAAGAAAAATTTGAAAAAACTAAAATTCACTTCGAAACTCTAGGGTACATTGTTTTAAACCCGGCAGAGTTACCAGGAGGAATGACTCAGGGTGATTACATGCGAATTTGTCTCGCTATGGTTGATTCCGCTGATATTGTTTACTTTCACCCAGATCACATGGATAGCAAAGGGTCTCAAATAGAGCTGCTTTATGCGCGGTATATTGGTAAGGAGATACGCCATGATACAAGACAGTGGCAACAGACGAGAATTTGAAAGTGGCGCAGTACGAGATAGGTCTGAAGGTAAAGGTCGATGTGATTTATTACCGGCGTGCGCGCTTATACGTCTGTCAAAGCATTACGAAGCAGGTGCTAAAAAATACGCAGAAAGGAATTGGGAGAAAGGTATTCCCGTTAGTGACATGGTGGATAGCGGCCTACGACATCTTTTAAAGTACATGGACGGGGCGACGGATGAAGATCACCTTTGTGCTGCCGCATGGAATATCTTAGGCGCTATGTGGATGGAAGAGAAGCGTCCGGAATTGCAGAATATGCCGAGCAGAAAGATTATAATTGAGGAGGATATGAAATGAAAATCGATACCATTACAATAAATCGAATATGTAATAGTCTTAACGCTCAAAGTGGATCGGCAAGACATGAGTATGCAGCAACTGGAGATAAAAGATCTCGTAATCAAAGCGAAATAATGGACCAAGCACAAGTGCTTATACGTATGCTAGAGGAAAACCATCCTGAGTTACAGGATATACCAGTAAATACTAGACCGTCCTGGGACGAGTACTTTACATTGTTAGCTAAGACCGTAGCGACTAGATCTACATGCTTGCGACGTCAAGTTGGCGCGTTATTCGTTAGAGACAGACAAATACTATGCACTGGATATAATGGAAGTCCTTCTGGATTAGTGCATTGTGATAAGATAGGTTGTTTGCGAGAAAGTTTAGGTGCTCCTTCTGGAGAACGTCACGAGATATGCCGAGCAGTTCATGCCGAACAAAATGCAATAGTCCAAGCTGCTAAGCATGGTGTCGCATTAGTTGGAGCAGATCTTTATGTGACCCATCAACCATGTATATTATGTACAAAAATGCTAATTAATATTGGGGTACGACGCATAGTATATATTCATCCATATCCAGATCCTCTAGCAAATGAAATGAGTAGAGAAGTAGGTTTGGAATTAGTTATGTATCCAGAAAAGAGAGTGGATGGATAATTATGTACCGATTAATTGTTAGTGGTAGCCTTGTGATGTACGCCCTACTTCAGTTTTATTTAAACAATGTTGGGGATTCTATTTTTTACATTGTCTTGGGGCTATATGTACAGAATTTATCAAAAAGGAGATGTGGTCATGAGTATCGCTTTACCAGATTATCAAGACGAAGTGCAAAACATAAACAATGAGTATAGCGGAGTGGTAATTGCTATCTATATGATAGATGGTATAAAGTACTTCGACGTACGTGACAGTGACGAAGACCATGTACATTATAAGACCCTTGCTAAGAATTGGCGACTTGTATGTACGGCCGAGAATATAGAGTTGAGGTGATTGTGGGGGATGGGGTTAAGGAAACTTAGCCTTTCTTCTTTTTTTTTTGCTCGCGTAGGATACGTACGTTATAATGAAATAAAACATATTTGAAAGGGGTTTATACTATGAAGAACATTAAAGAATTCTACAAAAAATACAAAGAACCAATCTTATTAACGGGGTGTATTGTTGGAGCTGCAGTAATTGCTGTTGCCTTGATAAATTCACACATTGCTAAGAAAGTGAGTATTATTGAAGGATTAAATGTACTTAAATGGAAACCAACAGATACGTTTATGAATCTAGAGAGGGCTAAAGAGATTTTAGACTTAAATGCTAATAATTCAGAAAGGTTTGCTATATTCAGAGATGGTTCGATTCCAGAAAACTATCTTTGTATACTGGTAAGCGATAATGTAGTTCTTAGTAAGTAAGGTTGAGAGCATATGCTCTCTTTTTTTGCCAATTACAGAAAAAACGCCTTCATAAAGGGGTCTCTAAGCTGTTTAAATTAATTATTAGACTTATAGTGCCAAAAGATGGATCAAACGGCTTAGGAGGGCCTTTATGTGGCTTAGAAACGATTTGGGAGTTTTTGGACCGAAAAGGGTTATATTCGCGTAGAATACATACGTTATAATGAAAATAAATTTTAAGGAGTTGTTTGATATGAACCGTGAAAAATGGAACAATCTTAGTAAAGAAGATAAACTATGTGTATTAGCTCATATGATGACTATCAAAAAAATTATTTTATGCGAACAGAAAACTAAATTAGGAATTGAGAAAGCTTAGGCTTTCTTTTTTTTCCTCGCTGAATTTACACACCCTATAATGAAGGAATTTTTAGGAGGGAATGCGGATGAGTAAAGGGGTTATAGGTCTATTATTAATACAAGGATTGGAAAACGTATTTTCATCGAGCATTAAAGCTAACAAAAAAAGAAAACAAAAATTACAAATAAGAATTGAAAATCTTAAAAACGAGAAAAAGTTATTAAGACTTGAAGGTGGGTTTGAGCGTTAACACGCTCTTTCCTTTTTGCTCGCGTAGGATACACGCCTTATAGTGAAAGAGAGGTATTATATTATGAACAATAATAAATTAACAGTAAAAGACCGAGCTAAAAACATATGGGACAACCATAAAGGATTGATTTTGGCAGCGGGAGTTGGGGCTGTAATTGGTATTGGGTTTTTAATAAAGAATAGCTTAATTGAAAAAGAAGAAATTGTTACTGATAAAGTAGAAGGATTTGACTATTCAATTCATTGGTTACAAGGAGACGAGACAGGTTCGGGAGTTCCATGGACGTTGGATCTACCGGTTGGTAAAAACAGCACAGTAGAAGCAGCAATACGTGGAGCATTGGACGATCTCAATTCTGGAAAATTTAAGGAAATGGATTTATAAGTTCTTTAAGGAAGTTAACAGCTTTCTTTTTTTCGCGTAGGATACACATGTTATAATGAAAATAAAACATATTTTTGAGAGGAGAAATGGTTATGAAATTGACTGATGCGGTTTTATCGATGATTTTAAAGAAGGGGATTCTTTACGAGGCACATAATTGTGATATGGAATTTAAAATTCCAACCACAATAGAAAATGCTGAGGGAAAGACTGTTGAAACGGAAATTAAGATACAATTTAAAGCGGATAACATGACACTTAGAATCGAAAAAAGTAATAATGGGTAAAGAGAGCTTAGGCTTTCTTTTTTTCTCGCGTAGAATACACACCTTATAATGAAAGAATTTGAAGGGGGAATTATTATGTTACAAAAATTAAAGAACGATTACATATCAGTTAGAGAGGCATTAAATTATCTATTGAATAGAAAACTACCAGTTGTGGTAAGTATAATATTCTATACGGTTATGTTGCCGTTTGGATTACTTATGTATCCGTTCGCAAAGATTTGGGCTATGATAATTATGAGACGAATTAAAAAGGAGATGGGGTCCATTTAGGACTCTTTCTTTTTTTTTTCATCCGTCGTAGACGGTGGTTGTCGATAGACGCTCGCGTAGGACACATATCCTATAACGAAAGAAATTTGAGGAGGGGTAATAAATATGACATATACCGAAAACAGAAATTTTGATAAGAGGAATAATCACAAACAAGGAATAGAAGACGGAAAAAGAATTGCAAAAGCATTTTGCAAGGGCTTTGTCGCCGGAGCTATTCATGGGTTGAAGATTAGTATACCCGTCATAGTTGTAGTAGGTGCTGTATCCATGTGTGTTACATCATATCATGAATTGGTTTTAAAAATGGAAGCTTAGGCTTTCTTTTTTTTTTTGCTCGCAGAGATTACATACATTATAATGAAAGAATTTGGAGGAGGAATTCATTATGGATATGTTAAAGGCAGAAAGGATACTTAAAGCTATGGAAGAATTAAGAACTTTTATTGTCCAAGGGCCAGACACATTAACCTGTGAAGAATTCAAAAACCAAGCTGAAAAAAAAATGGAGGAGTTGGATAAGCTATTTGATAGCTAATCCTCTTTTCTTTTTAGCTAAGGGGGCTGGTTAGTAATGTGTAATTTAACCCCATTTGAACCTTGGCAGAAGGAGTTGTTGTTGAGGTTATTTGTTTTGGTGTTTGGTTCGGAGACAGCCTCGCAGGATTTACACACGTTATAATGAAAGAGCAGTAAGACACGAAGGTGGTGGAGCAATAGTCCACTCTACTGGGTGATACTCGTTAAAGGGTATTTAATGATGATTTTCGTTGGGTCATCAACCTACACTTTTTTATTTCTTTTTACCTCGTGTAAAATACATACGATATAATGAAAGAATTTGAAGGGGGTAAACACCATGAAAGACGATGAAATTATTAGAATTGCAGCAATTGGGTTTATAGCAATAGTAGTAGCACCAGTGGTAATTGGGGCTACACTTAAGGTTATAGGAGGAACTGCTGTAGGTATTAGTAATATGATCAACAAAGTGAAGTTTAACGCGCAAATTAAAAAGGGTTTAAAAGACAGAAGCATAATTGAAGTCGATGGAAAATACTATGAAGTAGAAAACATCGAGGAAGCTTAGGCTTTCTTTTTTTTCTCGCAGGATTTACACACGTTATAATGAAAGAAATTGGAGGAGAGCTTAGGCTCTCTTTTTATTTTTGAAGGGGGCGATCATCATGGAAAAGGTAAAAGTAGTACAGGAAAAGCGTATTTGTATTTATTATCGAATGGTCAGTTAAAAACTCATGAAGGATTAGTACAAACGTGTATTTACACAAATCATAACAATGTGGCTACATTTGTAGCTAAAAGATTAAGATTTACATGTTCCGCCGAATTAGGTGTAGTTCATAATTCAGTTGTATGGTTTGCAGAACAAAATGACGAATATGCGAAAACAATATTGATAGAGTATGAGGAGGCGGCAATATTGGTATTACAAGCGCGTATTGATAATCATTTACAGAAGATTCAGGCGTTGAAAGCGAATATTCATAAACTTAAAAGTAATTTAGTTCCTCGCTGAAAATACACATGCTATAATGAAAATAAATTTTAGGAGGAATTATCATGGATGAAATTAGTAATTTATTATCAGAGGATAGCGTAATACAGTTTGTCGATGGGAAACAAATTAAAGGATCAAAAGAGGTTGCGGCGGTTATACTACGATGTTGTAGGGAATACAATCATGGGTACGTAAACGCTTTGATGTCGAATATCACTAAGGGGTTTGTTATCGGGGCAGTATTAGCTGGAACTGGAATTATTATTTATGAAGTAATGAAATCTAAAAAGGATAAGAAGGAAGCTTAGGCTTTCTTTTTACCTCGCAGGATTTACATACGTTATAATGAAAGGGAAGAGCGTTGAATAGCGATTCAACCTGAGTTGAGAATCACTCAGGACTATCCTTTTTATTTTTGAAGGGGGATATCACTATGGAAAAATTGACAAAACGAGAAAAGGTTATCTTAGGACTAGCGGCAGTTACATTAGTTGTTGCGGGGGTCAAACTAAAACATGACGTGTTTAAAGCTGGAGCTCACTATAATAGACTCGCAAACAAGCTTTGTTCTATTAACGGTGGAGCATGGACCGCTATAAACGTTACTCCTAAAAGTTTTAACTTAGTTCGTATAGAGCCCTAATTAGCTCTTATCGATATATTTGAAGAGGAGGAATATATTATGACAGAAGCAACAAATGGTGGTTTAGTGGTTGAGGAAATTTTGGTTAACGAACATACTTGTGTGACTTGTAACGTGGTATTCACTTTGAGTGTAGATCACGAGCAGTGGTTTCTTAACAAGGGCTTGAAGGTCCCGACTCATTGTCCTGCATGCATACGATGTAAAAAGGAACACAAGATCGTACAGTCCAATTAGGACTCCTTTTAATTATTTAGAACGGAGGATATTATTATGAGAGTAAACGGTGTCCAAAAAATCGGACAAGCCTTGGTTAAAAACTCGCCAACAATTCTTACAGGATTAAGTGTGGCTGGACTTGTTACTACTACTTTGATGGGAATTAAGGCTACGCCGAAAGCCTTTCAAATTATCCAGGATGAAAGGTTAACGAGAGCTGATTCCGACGAAACGTTCATTTATGGGAGTACACCTTTACCGAAAAAAGACATCATCAAACTAACCTGGAAATGCTACATCCCAACCGTAGTCATGGGGGGACTTACCATCGCTTGTATTATCGGTGCGAACTCAATTAACCTACGTAGGAACGCTGCTCTAGCAAGTATATATTCTTTATCCGAAGCAGCTCTTAAAGAATACCAGGCCAAGGTGGTCGAGACTATTGGTAAGAACAAGGAGCGAGCTATTAAGGACGAGATCGCAAAAGATCGTATCACTAAGAACCCAGTCAGCGATAAGGAATTGATAATCACTGGCGCTGGAGAGACTTTATGTTATGACTCGCTTTCTGGTAGATATTTCAAGAGTGACATCGAGCAGATTCGAAGAGTACTTAACGATCTTAGTCGGGACTTATTGACTGATTTGCATGGGTTTATTACTTTGAATGAAGTGTATATCGGCCTTGGTTTGAAAGGTACTAAAATGGGGGAGATGCTCGGTTGGCATATTGACGATGGTCTTATTGACCCCGACTTCAGTACCCAGCTAACCGAGAATGGAACGCCGTGTCTCGTGTTGGATTTTAGTGTGGAACCAAGGTATGGATATAAAGATTAGGAGGGATTTCAATTGAAGATTCAATTAATTGACGAGAATCTAAAACTTATGAATCTTGAACCTATGAAGCGCTTACCAAAGGTTGGGGAAATAATAGATGTTCCCGGTTTTTATGGGATGGTTGAAAAAGTCAAAAGAGACGTGTTGGGGGCGTTTTCTAAGTCCCCAGAAAAAATCATTTATATCTATGCCGAACGGTAAACAGATTAAGGTGTAAGGTGGTGTCATTATGAAATTTAATATTCCTGAGGCTACTAAATTTGGAAAAGTTTGTGGATATACAATCATATCCTCAATTACAGCATGTATTGTTGCTGTGACTGTAAAATTTATTATATGGTTGTTTTAACCCTCGCGGTAATTACACATGTTATAATGAAACTAAACTGTATTTTTGAAAGGGGATATCATTATGTTAAATGGATTTGGTGCAATTATCAAAGCAAATAAGAAGGCGATCATTAAGAATGCGTTAATTATCGGAGGAACCATAGCTGGACTAGCAATAGCAACAGTGATGGTTAAGTCGAGAAATGACGAGTCTGATGAAGTCAACTTGGATGTTGATGTGGAAATTGAAGAACTGAACATACTTGACACTGATGCCGAGTAAGAAAAGGTTAGGAGGATGGGGAGTGTTATGTTACATAGCACTCTTTTTTTCTTCAACAGATTAAGGAGGACATACATATGAAAATTAGTTTTTTAAAAATCAAAGGGGATTGGCAAGAGGTTAAAGATGCCGCAATGACTACTATTGGCAAGGATGCAGGGGCTACTCCGTCTAGTGAATGGAAAAGAAGGATGTTACTTTGTGAGCATTCTCCGATACGGAAATTGATTGTTAAGTGGAAATGGACCAGTATATTTTGGTGGGTGCAAACTCACTTTACAAGACATCATGTCGGCGTTGAATGGCACGTGCCCACAAGTAGGACCGATAGAACTGGCATTGACCGCACTGAAGAAGGGTCACAAAGTAATCTTATATCGGTTGAAGGTGAAGCTAACGCGCAGGCCATCATTAATATATCTAGGAGACGGCTTTGTATGCTGGCTAGTAAAGAGACTAGGGAAGCTTGGATAGTGTTTTTGATGAGACTAAGCACATATGAACCTGAATTAGCAAGAGTATCTGTTCCAGACTGTGTTTATAGAGGATACTGTTACGAATACAAGACTTGTGGTTACTTTACAACCAAAGCATATCAAATGGAACTCGAACGTTATAGAAAGGACATAAACTAATGAAGACTTATCTTAATCGATCGGAGAAAAATCAAGTGTTAACTTTAACAGGATTTATGGATTACGTAACTAACACTGCCAATGAATGGGCTAAAATAGGACGTAATAAAGATTCTGTTAAGTTTCTTCGAATGGCTAAATCATTTATATTTAGATCATTATGTATGAAGTGCGAAAAGTTAGACGATTTAGAACAAGATAATCTAAAGACCGAGTCAAAGAAAATGAATGTTGTATTGAAGTATAAAGATGATGCCGTTCGTGAATACAAGCAAATGCTAGAACTTGATAGCGTCACTCCTGTTCAAACTTCTGATTTACTCGATTTGTGCGAGAAGGCGTTAGAGGCTTGTAAGGACTGTTCCGAAATAGCGAGCACCTGTAAGGTTCGTACGTTATTTGTTAAGTACGATATTCCTGTGAATCCCGATAGCGTTGGGGTTGAAAAATGTCCTTATTATTTCAAGGAGGATTAGAATATGTATAAGTGTGAGGATTGTGGAGTAACATTTGAATCTCCTGTTTTTAGTTTTACCACTAACACTATTGATTTTTGTGGGGTTCCTAGAAAAATAACCGAGGTTAACCTAGGACGCGATTATAATGCATGTCCTGGGTGTGGCTCAATATCTTTTACGCCTATTTCCGCCTCAACAATCAGTTATGTGGACCCAAAGCCTAAGGAAGAAGTAGTTACATTAATCATCACCAAGCATAAAAATTTTAAAAACAAAATGTATGGATGGGGTGTCATAATTGCTGGTATAGCCTCCATTTTCATAAGTAAGGATGCTACGATATTTATTATGGGTTTAATGGTCGGACTGCCTATATTATTCGCTAAAGAAAATCTATTCATTTAACATCGCGTAGGTTACATATGCTATAATGAAATAGTATGTTAAATCTTGAAGGGAGAATCATCATGAAGAAAATTGAGATGTTGAAAAGTGGAGTTGGACTTATAGTTTCGGTAGGAGTTAGTGCCATAGTAGGTAATGCTGTGAATTTCACGACCCCTAGCTCCATTGGACAGGCTGCAAAAGTCTGTATTGGAGTAGGGCGAGTGGTATTGGCAAGCATGGTCAGTAAAGAGGCAAGTAAATATACCGAACATAAGATCGACGAGGCTGCAGCACAATTTAAGGACGCGATGAGCGATTAAGATTAATACTACTTAGATAGGTATCATGAAAACATGGTATTTATCTTTTTTGAATGGAGTTTTGATTTTATATAAATGCGTCGCGTGTTTAAAATGTTTGGACTTGGGTGTATCATATTGTATACACAATGACGAAGAATTGAAAGGGGTAACAGCATGGACTTTCCATCCAATGCCCATAAAAACCGTGAAAAAAAAGAAGAGCCTAAAAAGATCGAAAAGGTTGTAACCGGTAAGGTTGTTACTAGAAAAAAACCATTAGGTAAACGTATCCTGGAAACATTTGTGGGGGAAGACGTAGGTAACGTATATTCTTACGTATTATATGACGTTTTGATACCTGCGGCTAAAAGTATGATCTATGACTCGGTAAAGGGTGGCTTAGAAATGAGACTCTTTGGTGAGAAACAAGGATCTAGAACCAGGAGAGACCAAGGACGATCATACGTCAGCTATAACAACTACTCTGACTCACGCAGACACTCTGAGAGGCGCGAAATGACCAATCAGAACCGAGCAAGACATAACTTCGAGGAGATCATCCTAGACAGTCGTGGAGAGGCTGAGGAGGTGCTTAGCCACCTTGTAGACTTGATCGTAGATTACGGACAGGCTACTGTTTCTGATCTGTATGATCTTGTTGGTATTGCCGAGAACTTTACAGATCGTAAATATGGCTGGGTCGATCTTAGAAACGCCAGTGTTGGCGGCAGAACACGTGATGGGTATTTGTTGAATCTCCCGAGACCTATTTTGTTGGATTAGTTAAGGAGTGATAATTATATGTCTCGATGTTATACTAAACATGTAGATTGTGTGAGTAGTTGTTCGGAGTGCGGAGAGAAACCTGTAAATGGTCGAAAAATTAATATTGGACAAAAAGTTATATGTCGCGAAAGTGGGGTAATAGGAACCGTATTGAGGTTTTATAATCCAACCGCCTGTGAAGAGCAGACTCTTGTATTGACTAAAGATTGTGGTGAATATCATGCCCCCACAAGAACTTGGAGTCCATATTTAGACGGGTTAACGCCTTCACTTGTCGTTTGCGACGAATTTGCAACTTTTTCTAAAAACCTTAATCCACATGAGGAATATGTTATGAAATTTACCAAAAATCATGGGTTAAGTATATCTGAAGCTTTCGAGCATCCAATGTGTAAAGCCCGATTACATTATTTTAATATGACAGGGAAGTAATCCATTAATAAAACATTTTGAAGGGGGAATTAATATGAAATACTCTATACCAAATATTGATCTCAGATCATCAGGGACAATTGTCCCAAAAGAGGTTCTCCAAAAAGCCTATTTAGCTATGATTGGAGAGACTATTGATTTTTGTGGAGTTCCTACGAAGATTAATGATGTTGTAATTACTGAGGAGTCCATAGTCCTTGATTTGGAAGATTCCCCGGCTATACTGAAATTATTAAATAGTAATCACGACGAACGCGGGTTTAGTATTTCTGTTGATAGTAAGAAAACTGCTCATTGGTTAGTTTGGACAGGCTGGAGTGGTAATTGCGACAAACGTATTGAGAATGCAAAATGCTCTAAGTGCGATTATACACATCCTACTGTGTATGGTTCGTTAGCTAAATTAAGTAACTACTGTCCTGGTTGTGGACGTGAAATGAGTATCAATAGGAAAGTCAATTATGAGAATAATTGATAACCTATTAGACAAACTAAAGTGCTCGGTTGGGGCGTGCGACTGGGAATATATTAGTGACTATTACGACGGCGATTCCGGATATAGTTTTGGTAAGCATTATAAATGGGTAGCGCATGATGGGAGAGTATGGATTCATTAGGAGGGAATAACGATGGCCTCTGGGATTAAAATTAATGAGGAGAAAGCAACTAAATTGTGGCAGGACGGACTCCTCGATAGAGATATTGCTAGGATACTAAAATGTCGAGAAAGCAGTATCTGGAACTGGCGTAAGAAGCGTGGTATGAGTAGTAATAAAAATGTTTTTGATCGGAAAGAGGTACGAAACACGTTAATGATTAGTGAAAATTATATATTTAACATCGGAATAGACATTAACGGTCATCAAGCTATATTAACCATTGCCAAGTATGTTGGCTCAAAAATGGTAATCGTGAACACTCTGACCGGCGAGGAAGCCGTGTCTTTGTACGAGGAAATGACCGATACGAAACTTGAAAGGGGAAATAAAAATGTTTAAACTTGTAGTATTAAAAACCGTATTTAACCGTACGACAGGACGTAGCCTCCTGCTTCTAAAAAAACACAGCCCAGAGATCTTGATGGGGGTTGGTGTTATTGGGACTGTAGTTAGCACCGTTATGGCTTGTAAGGCTACATTAAAGGCTGAGGATATTATTGTTGAGGCTAAAGAGAAGCTTGAGAAGGTTAAACACGTTAACGAGACAGTCGATAAAGAGAAATACACAGAACTCGATTACAAGAAAGATCTGACTGTTGTGTACGCTCAAACAGCCGTGGACTTTATTAAACTCTATGGACCATCATTAGTAATTGGCTTGTCTGCTATCGGATGTATGCTCAGTGCTCACGGGATTATGCGGAAACGTAATCTCGCTATAATAGCAGCGTATAAGGCTGTTGAGGAAAGCTTTGCTAAATATCGTAAGCGTGTTGTAGAAGATTGGGGAATCGAGAAGGATTTTGAATACAAGAATGGTATCCGGCATACACTGGTTAATGAACTTGATGATGAAGGCAAGCCTACTGAAAAGATCAATGTGGTAACGACGCAAGATCCAAATGGGTATAGTCAATACGCTCGATTCTTTGATGAGGCCAGTACTCAATGGCAGAAACTCCCTGAGTACAATCAGATGTTCCTAAAATGTCAACAGAACCATGCTAATGATCTTTTGCATTCTCGTGGGCATGTCTTCTTGAATGAGATATACGATATGATTGGCGTACCTAGATCTAAAGAAGGTGCTGTTGTTGGTTGGGTTAGAGGTGCTGGTGATGATTTTGTAGACTTTGGTATATTCACTAACGACAACGAACGGGTACGTGACTTCGTGAACGGGTATAATCGTAGTATTCTGCTCGACTTCAATGTTGACGGGGTTATATACGACTTGATTTGACTACGAGACGGATTCAACGCGGTTGGTTCGGGATATTTTGCGCAGGATGTCTTGAACTACCCGCATTTGTATTCGTATGATAATGGATGTTTGAATGAGAGAGTTGTTAAGGGGGATTTGAGATGAAAGTGAAAATTGGATCGACTATCCACGATAGTAACAACGAACCAATCATGGTTATTCTAAATGAGGAAGAGAAGAAATTGGTACGCAACATGGGGGATCAATATAAGTTTTGTTCTTATCCCCATAAGCATGACGTCGATGCTGTTGCAAAGTTTATGAACGATGACCCGATTATTCATAGAGTTAAACTAGAAATTACGTTAAATGATATACTTAAATATGATTCTAATCCAAATCACGTATGGACGGAATTAACTAAGGCAGGATTTAATATGCGTGAGAATATAGACGTTTCTCGAAATATTGAGACCGGTGCTTATATTTATACGCAGGAGGTTTTAAAATGACACCGAAAGAAGTATCCGAGAAGTTAAGAGTTGTTGCTGTAAAACATTGGGGATTAATTATCGACGACGATGGACTTTGTATATCTCGTATGGCTACGGATGCCGCTGACACTATTGATTCTTTACAGGCTTTTGTTGATCATATTACATCTCTACCTAGTTGTAATTCTTGTGATATACTTGCTTCAGGCTGTATAGGTAGACCCGCTATCGGAGAATCCGTCAGGTATAATTGTCCGTGGTATAGCGGGCCTGATAGGGTTGGTGAATCAGCCGTTGCTGTAGCGAATCTTAAGAATCAATTAAAACAAAGAGTTAATTTGATATTTGGGGCTCCAAAGACCTTGTTGGATTAACCATATGTTCGACGTACGTGAACTTTATTATGATCCTGAAACTAATTTGATGACGGACGAATGTGGGTTTATGGTGTTTGATATATTTAACATTATAGACCCTAATGCTTTGTATTTGTTCAAACGAAACAAGCAGCACACGTCTACGTGGAACAAATTTGGCGATCTTGTGGTTATGTATTACGGGGAATTTAGCTCAGAATTTTAATTTGGAGGTAGAAAAGAATGAATATTAATTTGGTAAAAGGTCTTGTTATATTTATGGTTGGTTTTGGTCTTGGGGCGGTTGCCGCTAAGATGGCGCTTAAGCGTGAGTACGAGGAGCTTGTGCAGGAAGAGGTTGAGTCTTTGAGGGAGACCGCTGCACGGAGGAAGGGTCTTCGTGACGAGAAGGAAGAGGTTGTTGACGTCAAAAAGACGGCTAAAGAAATCCATAAAAAATTAGCTAAAAGATACGGCGGCTCTGATAGGGAACAACAGGAGTTGTCGGAGATAGAGCAGAATTACGGAAATCACCCAACCGACGGAACTCCTTACGCCATATCTCTCGAAGAGTTCTCGGAGGAGATGGATCACTTTGAGAAGTCGACTATTTATTATTACGACGAAGATGACACTCTTGCTGACGAACAAGAGGAAATGATTCAGGATGTTCTTGCTATTATTGGACCGTCTGTCTTGGATCACCTCCAACAAGCGAAGTCTGATGTAGTCTACGTACGTAATGAAAAGATGCAGATTGACTACGAAATTATCGTGTTGGATAAGAGTTATGCGCAGACCGTTTCAGGCATTATACCAGAGGAGTAATGATTAGTATGGAGCAAGAAGTACCTATTCAGATGTCTGATGCCGCTATGGAGAACATGTATTACTTCTGGCTTTGCGATCTTATTAAGGTTAATAAGCCAGATCAAAGTTATTTTCTTCTTGTGAAATCTTTGTATGATAAAGTGTTTACTTGGACGGTGCCGAACGATGACAACCGATTGTTTGAGGGTAGGCAGTTACGAGAAAGATTTTGTGAGGAGAATGAGATAGATTACATCTATAGTCGTCGTTATGCTTGGTTCGTGAAGGACGTTTCGGCGTTAGAAGTTATCATAGCTTTAGCTGATAGATGCGAAAGTATAATGATCGATCAGTGTGATAATACCCCGATGAGAGACTGGTTTTGGATGATGATGACAAATTCTGGGTTGGATAAGTTCACGGATGAGGCCTATTATTACTTGAATGGGGCGGCTGAAGTGGACTTAATTTTGACTAAAATCATCGATCGAGGGTATAGTAGAAGGGGTGTTGGGGGTCTATTTCCTTTGAAATATTATAAGAAAGACCAACGAAAAGTGGAACTTTGGTATCAAATGCATTCATATTTGATTGAAAATTACTATGTTGATGGAGTAATTATGTGACACTTGTTACACTTTTGAAAAAGTTTTTGACGAGTATTTTTTTATTTTTAGAAAAGTGTGACGAATAAGTGTCACACTGTGACACTTTTGTGACACTTTTGAAAACCCTGCAGCCTTAGGGCCATGCGGGTTCCAGGGTTTTTGTGACACTTGTTACACTTTTTTTCTATACTTTATATAGAAAAGTAATAATATATAAGAGTTTATAAAGTGTCACAAAAACGTCACAAGTGTCACAGACGTTTTGAGAGGAGATTCCAATGTGGATTTTTACCAAATCAAGGAGAGGAGTACTAAGAACGGCGTCATAGAAATATATCCAGATTTTAAGGTATGCCGATCAAAAGATTTAATGGTTAGGGGAAGATCGTTCTACGCCATATGGGACGAAGGACGGGGGCTATGGTCTACTGACGAATATGACGTACAAAGACTCGTTGACGCCGATCTTATGGCTTATCGAGAAAAGCTAGTAGTAAACACTTCTGGTATGGTTCAGGTTAAATTAATGAGTGACTTCTCTAGTAAGTCCTGGGTGGATTTTAAAAGTTACATGAGTCATATTTCAGATAGCTCAATTCAATTAGATACCAAACTAACTTTTTCAAATACAGATGTAAAGAAGAAAGACTACGTAAGTCGAAGATTGAGTTATCCATTAGAGGAGGGTAAATATGGAGCGTTTGACGAACTTATCGGAGTTTTATATGACCCAGAAGAACGCGCAAAGATTGAGTGGGCTATTGGCGCAGTTGTGTCGGGCGATGCAAAAGATATCCAAAAGTTTCTTGTCTTTTATGGCGAAGCTGGAGCCGGTAAATCCACCATCCTTAATATTATCCAACAATTATTCTTGGGATATTATACGACGTTCGAAGCGAAGGCGCTCACGTCGTCAGGTAACGCATTTGCGACCGAAGTGTTCAAAGCGAACCCACTTGTCGCAATACAACATGATGGTGACCTGTCGAAGATTGAAGATAATACGAAACTTAACTCGATCATTTCTCACGAAGAAATGACAATGAATGAGAAGTATAAACCCTCCTACATGGCTAGGGTGAACTGCTTCTTATTTATGGCCACTAATCGCCCAGTAAAGATTACTGACGCTAAGTCTGGAATTATTCGTAGATTGATCGACGTTAAGCCTTCTGGTAGGAAGCTACCTTCGAATAAGTATCACTCATTAATGTCTCAGATCGATTTTGAGTTGGGCGGTATCGCTAACCATTGTCTCGATGTGTATAGAGAGATGGGTAAGAACTATTATTCGGCTTATCGCCCACTTGATATGATACTTCAAACTGACGTGTTCTTCAATTTTGTGGAGTCTAATTATGACACGTTCAAATCACAAGACAGCGCAACTTTATCTCAAGCTTATGAGATGTATAAAACTTATTGCTCCGACTCACTAATTGAGTACAAGGCGCCAAGACATAAATTCAGGGAAGAGTTTAAGAATTACTTTGCTAGTTTCTCGGAGGTTGCCCGCGTTGATGGAGCACAAATAAGGAGTTATTACTCTGGGTTCTTATCTAGTAAATTTATAACTGCTGTAGCACCAAAAGAAGAAACGTTAAACTCGTTAGTTCTCGATTGTGTTGAGTCATTGTTTGACGATGTATGCTGTAGTTGTCCAGCCCAATACGCTAGTTCAACTGATAAACCAATTATGAAGTGGGCAGAAGTCGGAACTACCTTATCCCAAATAAACACAAGTAAACTTCATTATGTTAAAGTCCCAGAGAATCATATTGTTATAGATTTTGATTTGAAGGATAATAATGGCGAGAAATCTATCGAAAAGAATATCGAAGCGGCTAGTAAATGGCCAGCTACATATGCTGAATTTAGTAAAAGTGGCGGTGGCCTACATCTGCATTATATTTATGACGGTGATACCAATAAACTTAGTCGGGTATATTCGGAAGGAATAGAAATTAAAGTATCTGTTGGTGATGGTTCGCTGAGAAGAAAACTGAGTAAGTGCAACAATATACCAATAGCCACTATAAATTCTGGATTACCATTTAGGGAGGAAAAGATGATTAACTTTGACGCGGTAAAGAGTGAAAAGTCACTTCGCGAATTGTTAAAGCGAAACCTCAATAAGGAGATTCATCCAGGAACTAAGCCTAGTATCGATTTTATCCATAAAATTTTAGGGGACAGTTACGAGTCGGGGCTTAGGTATGACGTTACTGACATGCGACCTCGTATTCTAGCTTTTGCTAACAATAGTCATAACCAAGCAGACTATTGCATCAAGTTAGTATCCAAGATGCAGTTCAAATCAGAAGAAGCTAGTGTATCACCAGAAGCTTATGAGAAAGATGAATTGGTATTCTTTGATGTTGAGGTGTTTCCAAATCTATTTGTGGTCGTTTGGAAATTCAAAGGTAAAGATAAAGAAAAAGTAAAAATGATTAATCCATCTCCTACGGCTATCGAAGAACTCATGAAACTTAGGCTTATAGGATTTAACTGTAGAAGATATGATAACCATATTTTGTATGGAGCATACATCGGTCTTAATAATCAACAGTTATACCAATTAAGTCAACGGATTATCAGTGGTAGTAAAAATGCCATGTTCGGCGAAGCTTATAACATATCATATACCGACGTTTATGATTTTGCGTCAGCAGGAAACAAGATGAGTCTTAAGAAATGGGAAATCAAACTTGATATACACCATCAGGAGTTAGGTCTTCCATGGGATAAGGAAGTCCCAGAAGCAAAATGGGAAATAGTCGCTGATTATTGCGGAAACGACGTCGATGCCACAGAAGACACTTTTAATCACTTGGCTGGCGACTGGGCCGTAAGACAAATTCTTGCGGAATTAAGTGGTCTAACTGTAAATGACACAACGAATCAGCACACCATAAAGATTGTATTCGGAAATAACAAACACCCACAGGACGAATTGGTATACACGGATCTAAGTATAATGTTCCCAGGATACGAGTTTAAAAATGGTAAAAGTTATTACCGAGGAATCGAAGTTGGAGAAGGCGGTTATGTTCATGGCGAACCTGGAATGTATATAAATTCTCCAGTTGCAGACGTAGCCTCAATCCATCCAACTAGTGTGGAAGAATTAAACTTACTTGGTCCATATACTAAAAACTACAGTGAACTTAAACAAGGGCGAATAGCTATCAAACATAAAGATTTTGATACATTAATGACGCTGTTAAGTGGTCGTCTTATTCCGTTCATAGAAAACGCACTTAGCGATAATCCTAGATTCACTTTAAAAGATGTGTCTAATGGGTTAAAAACTGCGCTTAATTCTGCTTATGGATTAACCTCGGCTAAATTTGATAATCCATTTAGAGATCCTCGAAATGTGGATAACATTGTTGCTAAACGCGGAGCACTATTTATGATTGACCTTCAATTCGCGGTCCAAGAGAAAGGATTTCAGGTTGCCCATATTAAGACCGACTCTATTAAGATTCCAAATGCTACAGATGAAATAATGGAATTTGTTATAGAGTTTGGTAAGAAATATGGGTATAATTTTGAGATCGAAGATATCTATAGTCGCTTCTGTCTCGTAAACGACGCAGTATATATTGCTCGAATTGATGATTGGGAAAATAGCAAAGACAAGGATTTGATAAGAGCAAACGGATGGACCGCAACTGGAGCTCAATTCGCTCATCCATATGTATTTAAGACCTTGTTTAGTAAAGAGCCAATCACATTCAAAGATATGCGCGAAACCAAATCGGTAACTACTGCTATATATCTTGATATGAATGAGGGGCTTAAGGAAGACGAACATGAGTATCATTTCGTAGGAAAAGTTGGATCATTCTGTCCAATCAAACCTGGTAGAGGAGGGGGAGTGTTACTTCGCGAGAAAGAAGATAAGTATTATGCGGTCTCAGGTAGTAAGGGATATCGATGGCTTGAAGCTGAGGTTGTGGAGACTCTAGGAAAACAAGAGGATGTTGATCGCTCATATTATAAGTCATTGGTCGACGATGCTGTAGCAAACATTTCAAAGTTTGGAGATTTCGAATGGTTCGTTTCGGAAGATGCTGAATATGGATGGCCAGAGTGTAACTTAAATGGTCGCTCAACTATATGTTCAGAATGTGAGAATTGGATTAATGAGCCATCAAAACCAACCGAATGTAAACTGGGATTCGATTGTATGCCGTTTTGAGAGGAGTATTAAATTGGAATGCGGAGTAGAGAAACAACGAGACGCTAATGGGTTCTGTTTAGAATGTCAAATCAAACATGAAATGCCGTATTATTTCTGTTGTTTAGACGAATGTGGAGAACATGAGTTTTGTAAAGGTTGCACATCCGGTGTTTATTTGAAAGGGGAATCAGCATGTTAATAACAATCGTTAGTTCGAAGAAACATGATAAAGAAATTGAAGAGCAGCATCGTAAACTAACACAGGAACATCACGTTGTGCTGACTCCAGTTAAAATTAATCATTACGCTGATAAATTAATTGTGTCAGAAGACCAATTAATGACTTTGCATAAAACCAAAATAGACATTTGCGATAAGGTTTTAGTTTTAAATGTTAACGGTTATATTGGACGAGCTATGTGTGAGGAAATAGGTTATGCCATAACTCACGGAAAAACTGTTGAATATTTAGAACCGTTACCTAAATTCATTTAAAATTAAACTGGTGTTAATTTGAAAGGGGAAAATTGTAATGGCTGTTAAAAATAATATTGTAATTGAAAATGCCCGTATTGGATTTCGTAACTTCTCAGGTAAAGAAGGACAGTTCAATCCAGCAGGTCGGAGAAATTTCTGCGTATTTATTGAAAGTGACCTAGCCAATCGTCTTGAAGAGGATGGATGGAACATACGTTGGCTCGAACCAAAAGATGATCATTCCGAAAGACAAGCGTACTTACAAGTAGCCGTTAGTTACGCCAATATACCACCAAAGATTACAATGGTTTCAAGTAGAGGAAAAAATCTTCTTGATGACAGTTCCATTAACATACTAGATTGGGCCGAAATTCAAGAAGTTGATGTAGCCATTCGCCCATACAACTGGTCTATGCATGAGGGGACCAAGAATGCTAAGAGTGGTGTTAAAGCCTATGTTAAAACGATGCGTGTGGTTATAGTCGAGGATGAGTTTGAACATAAATATGTCAACTCCCCGGACAGTGCCGCCGCATCAATAGGTGGTTGTGGTAACTGTGAAGCTTGTGACGGTAGTTGTAAGCATCATGACGATTGAGTTAAGGGATTACCAAATTGACGCCATAGATAAACTACAGTCTGGCTCCATCCTGTGTGGTGGAGTCGGCTCCGGCAAATCACGGACCGCCTTAGTTTATTTTTTTGTTAAAGCTTGTGATGGTAGAATAAAGATCAACGGTAAAGGTCCCACAGTTGCGATGAAGAAACCAAAAGATCTTTATATTATTACAACAGCTAAGAAACGTGACTCCCTCGAATGGGATGGAGAATGCGCGCCGTTAATGCTTTCGCGAAAACCAGAGTTAAGTATTAATAATGTAAAAGTCACTATTGATTCATGGAACAACTTACCGAAATACGCTAGTGTCAAAAACTCATTCTTTATTTTTGACGAACAGAGACTCATTGGTTCTGGAACTTGGGTGAAATCTTTTTTGAAAATCGCAAAAGTAAATCGTTGGATTCTATTAAGCGCTACTCCTGGAGATACATGGAGTGATTATATTCCGGTATTCCTGGCAAACGGTTTTTACAAGAATCGTACAGCGTTTCTCCAAGAACACGCAGTATATAATCGATTTACTAAATATCCAAAAATTGAGAAATTTATAGGCACTAAACAATTAACCAAACAACGCGATCAAATCACAATAATCATGCATTACGAGAAACAAACTACATCGATTACCGAAACAGTAGTCGTACCGTTTGATAAAGAAATGTTTAATCAAGTCATGATTAAACGATGGAACATATTTGCAGATAGACCGGTTAAGGCTATTGGTGAATTATGTTATCTAATGCGTAAAGTTGTGAATAGTAATCCAGCTAGATTAGATGCCGTCAAGAAAATTATTAAAGAGCATCCTAAAGTAATTATATTTTACAACTTTGATTACGAACTTGAAATGCTTAGAACTCTCGGATCATCTTTGTCAATTCCGTCTAATGAATGGAACGGCCACAAACACCAAGACGTACCAAAAGGAAAAACCTGGATTTATCTAGTACAGTATTCTGCTGGGGCGGAGGGATGGAATTGTATTGAAACTGACACGACGATTTTCTATTCGCAGAATTACTCCTACAAAATAATGGTTCAGGCAGCAGGTCGGATCGATCGTCTCAATACTCCATTTTCTAAATTATATTATTATCATCTCAGATCTAATTCTAGTATCGATTTATCAATATCCAAAGCTATAAAAGCAAAGAAAGATTTCAATGCTTATCGTTTTATGAAGATGTAGCCACTCGCGCGAACAACATATGCTATAATAGGGAGATAGCTCAATGGTAACTAGAGTTCTGAAAAGAATTGACGGAGCGTTATTGGGGAGAGCAACCGAGAGGTATGTTGTAGGTTCGAATCCTACTCTCTTTTTTACCTCGCGTGAAAAACATATGCTATAATAGAGGAGATATGCCTCTTTTTATTTTTCTGTGTATAGGCGGTGACCCATGTTAGAAAGTGCATTTCAGGCCACTCTCATTAAAGAACTTGAAACGTTGTTTGTTGGTTGTGTAATTTTAAAAAATGATGCTAACTACATTCAAGGGTTTCCTGATTTATTAATTTTATATAAAGATCATTGGGCTGTCTTAGAATGCAAGCAAAACGCAAAATCTAAATTTCAACCAAACCAAGAATACTATCTCGAATTACTTGACGGTATGTCATATGCAAGCGTTATTTATCCAGAAATAAAAGAGGAGGTATTACATGAACTTCAAAAAGCATTTGGACATCGACGGACAACACGCATTCCTAAGCGCTAGTAAATACCACTGGGTAAATTATGATACTGAGAAACTTGCTATGTCGTACTCAAAATATTTGGCGGCACAACGAGGAACTCGACTTCATGAATTTGCACACGAATGTATACAACTCGGTATCAAACTTCCTAAAACCAAGAAGACTCTAAACCTGTATGTCAATGACGCTATCGGATACAAAATGACAACGGAACAAATATTATATTATTCTGAAAATTGTTTTGGAACTGCTGATGCTATAGCGTTTCGTCAAAACATTCTTAGGATTCATGATCTCAAGAATGGTTCTACACCAGCGTCATTTCGTCAGCTCGAAATCTATGCTGCTTTATTTTGTCTAGAGTATAACATAAAACCGGAGACAATAACTATAGAGCTTAGACTTTATCAATTAGATGAGATACTAATTCATGAGCCACTGCCTGAAGACATTCTCTACATAATGGATAAAATCATAATGTTTGATAAGCAGCTAGATAAAATTAAGATGGGAGAATGACCATGCCTAATGAGATATTGCATTATGGGACCCCCCACCATTCGGGCCGATATCCATGGGGATCTGGAGATGACCCTCAACAGAGGAATAAAAGTTTTCTTGGATATGTCGACGATCTAAAAAAGAAAGGCGTTAGTGATGTTGATATATGTAAAGGTCTTGGTATAACTACTCAACAGCTTCGAGCTAGAAAGTCAATAGCTAAATCCGAATTACGTAAAGCGGATGTCGCACAAGCAATCAAACTAAGAGATAAAGGTTATTCTAATGTGGCTGCTGGAAAACGTATGGGTATTAACGAATCGTCTTTTAGAGCGTTACTTGATAAAGCAATTCAAGAGCGTTCAACCATAACCGAGTCAACGGCTAACATGCTTAAAGAAAATGTTGAAAAAAAAGGTTATATTGATGTTGGGGTTGGAACCGAAAGACATATAGGTATAAGTAGAACCAAATTAAAAACCTCAATTGAAATGTTAAAAGCGGAAGGCTATATCGTTAGTTACAATCAGGTAGAACAACTTGGAACTGGGAAAAAGACATCTGTAATGGTTTTATCTAAACCAGAAAAAGCTCAGACCAGAGCTATTTTTAAATTAAAAAATTCAGGATATTCTGATTCCGACATTGCTAAAGAACTTAATATTAGTGAATCGAAAGTTACTTCATCGATGAAAGAAGCATATTCAAAAGCGTATAAAAACACCGATAATATTAAAACGATTACAGATCATTCCGAAGATGGTGGTAGATCGTTTCTAGGCCTTGAACCTATACGAAGCGTTAATTCAAACAAGGTACATATCCGGTATAGGGAAGAAGGCGGCTCTGATAAAGATGGCGTAATCGAATTGAGAAAAGGTATTGAAGAGTTATCTTTAGGCAAATCTAAGTATGCACAAGTTCGTATCGGTGTCGATGGAACTCATTATATGAAAGGAATGGCTATGTATAGTGATGATGTTCCAAAAGGAGCTGACATCATATACAATACCAATAAACCAAAGGGTACCGATCCAAAGAAAGTTTTTAAAGAAATGAAAGATGATCCCGATAATCCTTTTGGAGCAGTCGTTAGACAACAGCATCATATAACTGAAGACGGAAAGAAGAACCCTAATTCGTCTGATATGTTAGAGCTAAAACGGAATGGTTTATCATACGATCAAATAGCTAAAAAAATGAACTTATCGGAAGCACTTGTTAAATCTTGTATTGGTGTAAAAGCATTAAATATTGTCAACGAAGAAGGCGAATGGCAAGAAAAATGGTCTAAAAGTTTATCTTCACAAATGTTATCGAAACAAACGCCAAGCCTTGCGAAGAGACAATTAGGATTAACTTATGCTGCCAAAAAAGAAGAATTCGATGAGATCGTAGCATTAAACAACCCTGTAGTTAAAAAGAGACTTTTTGATTCGTTCGCCGATGATTGTGATTCAGCGGCCGTTCATCTGAAAGCGGCAGCACTCCCTAGAGAAGGTTGGCATGTTATTCTACCGTTTCCTGGAATGAAGGAAAATGAAATATTTGCGCCTAATTACGACAATGGCGAACGAGTGGTTCTTATTAGATATCCGCATGGTGGAATATTCGAGATCCCAGAATTAGTAGTCAATAATAGGTATGCGCCAGCTAAGAATTCAATTGGGCAAGCAAAGGATGCCGTTGGGATTAATCATAAAGTAGCAGAGAGATTATCTGGGGCAGACTTTGACGGAGACACAGTACTTGTTATACCGAACCCTCCAAGTGTTGGTATTAAAACTAAATCGCCATTAAAAGGTCTTAAAGACTTCGATCCTAAAATTAGCTATAAACCTTATGATGGTATGAGAACTATCGATGGTGGAACATATAACGAGAAGACTGGTAAAGTTGACTATGGTGGGAAACGTCCAATAACCCGAACAATGCAATTAAAAATGGGAGATGTGTCAAATCTAATAACCGACATGACCATTAGAGGGGCAAATGATGACGACGTAGCTGCCGCTGTAAGACATTCAATGGTCATCATCGATTCAACGAAACATAGTCTTAACTACACGCAATCTTATAAAGATAACGGGATCGCTAAGCTTAAAGAGCGATATCAAGGTTCTAAAAGTAGTGGGGCGTCTACTCTTATTTCTAAAGCGTCTTCGGAAACATCGGTTGGTTTTAGAAAGTTAAAAACCAACACTAAGAAGATGACTCCGGAAGAATTAGCTCGATACAACTCTGGTGAAAAAGTTTATTCGTACACAGATGAAACCTATACTAATAAGAAAGGTAAAGCGGTGTCCCGTAAAACGGCATCTAAGAAGATGGCCGAGGTAAGTGACGCGTTTACCCTATCTTCCGGGACAAGAATGGAAACCGTATATGCTACTCATGCAAATAGTTTAAAAGCTCTTGCTAATACGGCCAGGAAAGAATCGTTAAGTACTAGACCTATCGCTTACTCCCCTTCGGCTAAGAAAGCTTATGCTCCTGAAGTAGCATCGTTAACTGCGCATTTAAACATAGCGCTAAAGAATGCGCCATTAGAAAGACAGGCCCAGATATTAGCTAACACTGTGGTTTCGGCTAAACGAGCGGCGAATCCTGATATGGATTCCTCTGATATTAAAAAGATTAAAGGTCAAGCTCTTGCTGAAGCTAGAACCAGGGTTGGTGCAAAGAAACAACGTATTGAAATCACAGACCGAGAGTGGGAAGCTATTCAATCAGGAGCAGTTAGCACTAATACTTTAGCTCAGATTCTAAGTAATACTGACCTAAACAAAGTTAAACAATTAGCTACGCCTAGAACTAGCTCTTCGTTGACTAAAGCCAAACAAGCAAAGGCTGAGCTAATGCTTGCTGCTGGTTACACTCAAGCCGAAATTGCCAATCATCTTGGTGTATCTGCATCGACAATATCTAAACTAATACAATGAGTACGAAAGGATAAACATTATGAATCAATCCATGTTAACAACTATTGATAATCCATTTGATCCATTCACGCAGTTTGATGAATGGATGGCGTTTGATGAAGATAAAGGTTATCATTCAAGTGCGTATCTCGCTAGAATAGTGAAGTCGTCAGACGATTTAAGTGAAGCTGATCAGGACATTGCTATCGAGTTAGCTATTGACGAAATCGTTGAGCTCAACATTCTTGGTATATACAAAAAAGTAACAATGGATCAGTAAAACTATTATGTTGTTAGATATAGGGGGGGTCTCTCGCAAAACCTACCCCCTCCCCATAT
>Ga0209000_1000266_pt1 | contig 60209 bp, 45 predicted proteins | sample RifGroD2_FD_183998 | JGI IMG/M metagenome (GOLD analysis project Ga0209000, IMG submission 183998) | Groundwater microbial communities from Rifle, Colorado, USA - Groundwater D2 (SPAdes) (version 2) | ecosystem: Environmental > Aquatic > Deep subsurface > Groundwater | place: Rifle, Colorado... | reverse complement strand
CTACCACTACAACAATTTTACTTCATTTTGCAAAACAAGGTTGCAGCCTGGGAAAAATCTCAATCCAAACCGCCAACCAACTTCAAACTGCCAAAAGGTTATTTACCCACCGAAAGTATCTGCACCCTATCTGTAATCGGGGGAAAACATTTTTCCAGTCAGCGTAAATTCTTATATATTGGATTTCAACGAAGGCCGAAATAGTAAATTAATCGCGAACGGTTGGATATAACAAAATATATTGATACAAGTTTATAGTGCAGTATGCCGATATTAGAGATGAAACTATAGAATATCTTTAAGGAGGATAGGTTATGTCAATTTCTGAAGTTAATGGAGGAGGCGCTGGCGCAGCTAATCAGGGAATTTCCAGCAAAGAAGAGGCGAAGCTTCTTAATACTTTGAGTTCTGGTAATCACGCAGAAGCTGGTTTGCTTGGAGATTCTGTTTTAGGTAACTTGGCATCTGCGGGAGTAAATATACTAGACCTTGGAATGGCAGAAGTGAACATAAATCCGTTGATGTCAGTGGATCAATGGGGGAAGTAAAAAAGAAAGAATGTTTAAGGATAGAAAAAAGGTGGCATATAGATAAATGGGAGAAGGAAAACAGAACAGTAAAAATTGGTACAAGTAAGCTAAGAAAAACCACGATACTAGATACAGAGAAACAAATGCATTACACAATACGAAAGGGGGGCGTTACCGGAAAGAAAAGATGGGTAAGATGATTAAATAAACTAATTGAAATAATAAGATTTAAAGTATTTTAAATCTACAAAAAAAAGAAAAAAATTGGGAGGAATTAACATGACAGCAGGTTTAGAAAATTTATCATCGGCATATACAAATGCAACAGAGTCATCAATGAATAATATGGCAACATTAATCAATGCTATTTCTGGAGATGCCGGAGCAACTAAAGCGGCTACTGACCTACATGCAGGTATAGTTAAGGCCGATGGAGAAGTTGATCAAGGTGAAGTATTCAAAGCAGTCCAGCTAGAATCAGCAAAACAAAGCACAACCTCGTCACTGTTCAATCAAGGTAAAGAAGGACAATCCAAGCTCACACAGACACTTAACAGATCATAATAGATTAAGGACTAACTGAAATAATAAGATTTAAAGTATTTTAAATCTACAAAAAAAAGAAAAAAATTGGGAGGAATTAACATGACAGCAGGTTTAGAAAATTTATCATCGGCATATACAAATGCAACAGAGTCATCAATGAATAATATGGCAACATTAATCAATGCTATTTCTGGAGATGCCGGAGCAACTAAAGCGGCTACTGACCTACATGCAGGTATAGTTAAGGCCGATGGAGAAGTTGATCAAGGTGAAGTATTCAAAGCAGTCCAGCTAGAATCAGCAAAACAAAGCACAACTTCGTCACTGTTCAATCAAGGTAAAGAAGGACAATCCAAGCTCACGCAGACACTTAACAGATCATAATAATCAACTGAATAAAAGTCATTCCGGGCCCCCAATTATTGGGGGCTCTTCGATTAGTGTGAGATTTCGGTGAGAAGAGATCTAATGAAAATATTTTTTGAGTACTTGTGTTCTAGGAAGTACCACCAGCTATGGCTGTACTCAATCTCTTGACGTTTAGTATCGAGAAGTAACGCCGTATTCCTAAGGCAAAATATTACAAAAAAACTATCAACTGCTTCTCCAGGTATTTTGCAAGCCTCTGTATAGATGCGGATGTATTCCTTCAGGCTTTCAATGAATGTATTAATTATGGTTGGATCTTTTTTGTAGAGTGGAGATGTCGTTAATAAACGTATAGTTAAAATAGAAAGATTAAATAAATCCATTAATGGCAGCCCATTTTCGATCCCATCTTCCCAATCGAGAACAACTAGCTCCCTATTGGTGCCTATTTTGAGATTATAGGGATTGAAATCTTTATGCTCAAAACAGTACGGGATATTAACATTTAAATTCTTGAGAAGGGTTTTGATCTGTTCTATGTATTCCCTTAAATTGTTTGCAGCATTAGGGAAATAGTGACATAGTAGTTTGAACGGCTGATCAATATATGCGTCTAAGAAGGTATCGTTAGCAGTATTTGCTGTTCCGACTGCCGTACTTTTGTTGAGATTGATTAAAAAGTTAACGCATTTTTCAAACAGTAATTCGAATTCTTCGGTAGTTTGTAATGATTCGATGTAATTCGAGAAGGCGTTGCCGTGACAAAATCTAGAGACATAGACCGGTATGTTATCAATCATTTTCAGGCAAATAGGTTCTGGAAGTGCAACGGATAACTCTTTATTTGAATATATTTTTATTGTGCTGGCAAACTCACAGCTTAAGGCTTCGTTTGCTATTTGAGAATTGATGTAACGAGGAAGTTTTATGACGAATTCATTTTCTTTTCCGAAGCTTGTCCTAAACACCAAGAGTGAGTGAGGCCCGGACTTGCGGAAAGGAAAAAGCTCTATAGAAAACTGGGATTGATCAAGATGTTCAAACTCTTTCAAAGAAAAAAGGACCATTAGCGTTTTTTGATAATTTGTTTCAGAGCTTATATTTTCATTTTCCATATTAGGAATTATAGCATTCAATCTTACAAATAGGGAACTCCGAATCGATCAGATGCTCTTACTTCATCTATTCTCAGCCAGGATACTTCCTAAAAGGCAGAAAAATCCTTAATCCACAGATCCGCTATCAAATCATTGCCATGTAATTTCAGTAATAATGACTTAATATCTCTAATGTCAAAATCCTGAGCTATCTCTCCCAGCTTAATCATTTCAAACGAATTTATATGATTAAACAATTCATGTTCGGCTATTGTTAGTTCAATAAATAGTTTTTTCCCAAAATAGAATAAATAATAATAATTACCAGATTTTTGCTCATTCTCATCCAACCTGCACCTTGTCGTAATTGTTTTAATTCCCTCTACCAGGCATAACCAGTACAAAGACCGATTAGTATTATCCATATTTTCCAAATGCTTCTGGTTCTTTTTATGAAGCTGTTCAGGTATGACTTTGTCTCTTAATTCAAAGAATTTGTTATAATAATATTGGAAAATATCAATCGAGGTGGCGCCTGAGATCCTTTTGAATCGTAAAGCTGAAGCATCCATGCCTGACTGGTGTTGAATTGTGTCTGATAATAGCTCTATCCCGAATTTTGCTGGATTTTTAGCAATTTCAGAATGATAATTGACAGATATAGGAAAAACATTAAATAAATATATTTTTTCCTTATAATTCGTAACAATTTCGAGGTTTTCAGCAAGCTCCTCCTCAGTTATTGATGGAAAATCATAAATGAAACCCATTCTGAAATCTATTCCTGCGGCGTCCATGTTGTCCAGCATCTTAAATACGTTTTCCCGCTTTATCCCTTTATCCATCAAGTCTAGAAGTCGTTGCGAAAAATTCTCAACGCCGACCCTTACCAATTCGCATCCCGCTCGTTTCATTAGTTTGCATGTTTCCAGATCCCAGCCATCATCAGCACGCGCCCAGATCATAAAATTGATCTTAATATTCCCTTGTATTATACGCTCGCAGACCTTTTTTATATGCCCAGGAAGAACTGCCTCACTGAGCAGCCAGATAGTATGTGCACCCAGAGTGTTAACCAAATATTCAATTTCGTATATTAGCTTGTCAATTGACTTAAGTTCCGGTTTAACATATTTCTGACCATGACTAAACCTGAAATCGCAAAAAGCACATTTGTTCCAAAAACAACCTGTATTAACAATTAACGGGAAATATTTAGATTTCTGGTAATCTTTAAGGTTCAAAGACGCGTAATCTGCCATAGGCAATTCATTAAAACTTATGGGTTCGCAAAGTGAAGTTCTTTCCAAACTTTCTTTGTTTAAATATATTAGATTGGGTATGTCTTCAAGTTTGCCAGCACCTTCGAGATACTTAAGAAGCAAATGAAGCGGCTTTTCTCCTTGTAATACAACAAAATAATCAACAATCCCTAACTTAAGCAGTTCAAACGTTATTGTTTTATCTAAAAAATAAATATAGCTTCCGCCAAATATTATTTTAAAATCCGGTACGCTAGCCTTTAATAAATGAGCCAGGATAATGGCCGGATAAAGCTGTTCAGAACATGAAATAGAGAAACAAAATACGTCTGCATCATAAGCCAGGGTTTGGTTTAAAAATTGGTTTTTGAAATGAGAATAATGAAAAAGCAGTTCAGGGTTAGTATAAAGCTTTTTGATGAAAACAGTAAACTCGTCTTTGTAATCAAACTTACGCATATTAATGTAACAATAATCAGGGAGATTATCATAAGGCTGCAGGATAGTTAATTCTGTCATCAATTTTTTATAACTACAGGCATCTTCGGATGAATAGTATTCCAGTTCATTAAATTTATTTATTAATGCTGTATCCAGCTCTTGATTCGCCTGCCTGTATAGTAGATTAAAGTAATATTTTGTAAAATCAATGTTCAAGTCCCATGTCCGGCATTGGTATTTTTTTTCTTTCAAATATGCAGACAACGCTGCGATTCCCATTGGGGGTGAATCATTCTGGAACATTCCGGGAGGGAAGATAAATAAAAGTTTCATCGATTACAACCTTTTTTATAATAGGTGGTCTTACTTTTTACAATGTATTTCAAATAATATTCTAAGCTTTCATTTGTGTCTCGATAATAAGGATTAATCCTGCGGATTTCTCTAAAAATATTATATGGCGTAATCGTTAATGCCGCAAGAGATGCCTCAGGGCAATCCAGGGCAATCGCATACTAAAAATAAGGAATAATAAATAAACGCGTCATCCCAGCATGTTTTTAGCTGGGATCCATCTTATGCTAGAAAATTAGAGTAACGATGTATAAATAATTGATATCCTGTTAAAAGAAATAATTAACAGTAGGTTAGAACTGGTAGCAAGTATAGGTCAATATTTGGGTGAAATAGAAGATAAACGTGATAGTCGAGCAAAGAAATATGAATTAATAGAAATAATAACGAAAGTGTTAGCTGTTGAATAGTCATTCCTGAAGAAGCAGGAATCTATTATAATAAGCATTATTATGGAGAAATATTTTTACGTTTATATATTGGCTAGCAAGAAAAATGGCACTTTATATATTGGAGTGACCAGTGATTTAAAGACGAGAATATATGAGCATAAGAATAATTTATTAGATGGATTTACAAAAAAATATGGTGTTCATAATTTAGTATATTTTGAGCAATATGCAGATTCTTATAATGCAATACAAAGAGAAAAAAGAATTAAAGTATGGAAGCGTGATTGGAAAATAAAGCTGATTCATGATAGTAATCCTGATTGGATGACCTTTATAATTGGCTGTAGTTATGGATCCCTGATAAGGACATTCAGGGATGACGTAAATTTAGTATGCGATTGCCGCGAGATGCCTTTTTTCATCTGTAAAAATTACTAATAAAAAGCTATAATAGAAAAATATTTTTAATAATAACATGATATATTAAACGAAGGAAACTAAATGAAAAAAATACTTCTCATTGCAAAAAAAGGATTAGCTAATATTAGTACATTAATTAATATTGCTAAAGAGGAGAAAGCCAAGAATTATCAGATCAAGTTTTTTATAGATGATTATGGCGATATATATGATCCGGGCAGGCGGATGATAAAGGATTTGGGCTTTGATCTGCATGATGGGCTATATACTGGTTTCGATGATTCTGTCGGAGGTTTGTTGGACCTTATTAATTACTATCTGCCGGATATCCTGGTTAATGAGGCTAGTATAACCGGTGGTATAGCAGCTAAGATTACCAGAGTTAGTAAGTATTATCCCATTCTGCGTAGGTTTGACTTCCCGGGATATTTAAGGAATAAGACCGAAGAGGAATATTGGAATAGTTATTATGCCGATGAAATCGAACCGGTCCTGCGCAAATATTCGAAGAAAAAAATAAGCGATCCACGAGAGCTGATGATAGATAAGACGGTCTTTGTTCCAAGTGTTGAGCAATTTGATGTTTTGCCGAAAAACTTTTCTTCTAAAATAAATCGAATATTTCTTGGGCCTAAGTTGTGGGATGTAGGTGATATTCCTTCCACTACGCAGGAATGGCTTGATGAGACCAAACGGTCACAGGTTCCCATTGTATTAATAAGCTTTGGTTTTAATTATGATGGACAGGAGTTCCTATCCTCTTTGCTTTCAGTGGCAGAACGGTGTAACTATAAACTGCTTATTACCTACCATAATCCTGAATTGTTTAAAGACAAATACGATCCAAAGCAATGTCACATTGCGCAAATAATTCCACTCCGATATGTCAGCCAATTCTGTAACGTTATGGTGCACCATGGAGGATATCAGACTTCATTGGTAGGACTTGTTAACGGGATACCAACTGTTACCATTTCTACCGGAAATCCTGAATGGGAGGAAAATGGGTATTTGCTGGAATCTATGGGGACTTCTCTTCATTCTCGTATACCTAATATCTATTCTGTTCTTAGTTATATCGAGTCAGCAATAAATAATTCTTCATTAAAGCTCGCTAATCAGGTAATGTGTAAATATATAGGCCACTTCAAAGGCAGTGTCAGCTTTTTTGATGAGATTGAAGCTGGATAAATACTTAGAACTAGGGGCTGCTTTTGTTTTGCGCTTTCTTTTTTGCGGCGAGAGATAACAGCTGCTTACGTCGTGCAATGGCATGTTGTTCTGCCTCTAGCTCGAGTTGACGGTTGATAGCAGCCTGCTTGCCATCAGCTCTTTTGTCTACACTTTCTTCATAAGTGTTCTTCTCTGTTTTCTTTTTTATATTATCTTCCCATTCTTTCCATTGTCTATCTGTTACTGATTGAATTGCCGAGTTTATAACATAATCTTTGATAGATTCTTTGACAATTTCTTCTTCCGCGTAGATTGAAGTGGCAATATTGTGGACCGCCCAGTTTGTAGTCGAATCCTGGTGCTCCATATAATATTTGGCAAGTGATTTTGGCCCTTTTCCATATAGCTCTATTTCTGCAGTTTTCGGAACTATATTTGGATTATTTATCTGGTCTGGTGCATAGCCTGCTTGAATTTTCACTACTTTATTTCTATATCCAGTAAAGAACTGATTTGAGGTTGAGAACCAAGAACCGGGTGTTAAGGAATCAGCACTTTTGTAATATTCAAGACTTGTTGCCAGTGCTGAATTTGGAGGATACCCAGTTTTTTTAGAACCGTAAGGGAAAGCCTGGTCCGATCCGTCCTTGAATTCGCAATAGGCAGTTTTTAGGCCGGTGAGTGAATCTGTTGAGTCAGTGCCAAGCTTAAGGCCGTTAAGCACGGTCATATCTAATGTGGCACTCGTGGTATCATTATCAATATCCAATAGCCATTTTCTCATATCAAAGCCATAGGCTCCCCAGGCACCATCCAGTCCCCAGGGATCTGTCACTCCCCAGGGATATTCCACTTCATCATCAAAAATAGAGTACATATTGTTATAGATAGGATGAATGGTTGTCGTGAATATCTGGAAGAGCATGGTATTATACCAGTCGATATCTTTGTCCCCGACGACAATACCGCTTGTAATCGGGCTAGGAGTAGGAGTAGGAGTAGGAGTAGGACCAGGAGCAGTGCTTCTTTTCGGTAGATATAACGTTTTGCCTGCGCTCATATTGTTTGCATTTCCGGTCGGAAAACAATCAGGAGTATTCTTACCTACAATCAAGGCGAAGATATCGGTGCCGCTATTATCGGGGTAGCCTATTTGATAATGATTCCAGACAATTCCTGATAACGTACTCCCGGAAGGTATTACCATCGTAATAGGGGGAGTAGGCCAGATCCACGTTGAAGAGTCCGGCGAGTCATCGGGTGCAGTTCCCCCGTCAGTATTCCACCAGTAGGTCTTATTTCCTTCGCCATCGCTGAAGTCATGAGGTCCCATCAGGACATTCATGGCGAGAGTATAGCGACGGCGGCTCTCGTTGAGCCCGATCATCAGGCAGAGCTTATGCAGGGCTGTTGCCTGGGCATCTGTGAGGTTTGGAATGCTTGAGCCCAGCAAACTATGATCATTTTTAATTTTGGTGTCGACGTCTTTATAGATATTGTTAACGGCAATATCCCGCCAACCGCCGGTATACGCGTATGGGGTGTTTGTATTTTTGTGCCAGGCCTCTGTATATCCTCCACCATTACCGGTAGAGTCTTGTTCATTTTTGTTATAAGGTTTGTAGAGGTTAAGTACATTTTGGACCATCTCCCAGACCTTCCCTGTTACTTGGGGAAGTGATCGACCTAGTATTGTATTTTCTGCTGACATAAATTCAGTATTGAAATGAGCCTTATCGTCGTTTAATATCCTGCTCCATCCGTATTGGGCACTATAAGTAGGGTTGTTGCTCGGCGTAGGATCTGGTATGGACGAACTTACCCAGTCAGGTCTTGTTCCTGTACTTACCGAGTATTTACCGGTACTCTGAACTACACCATTAACTATACTCCGAACTACACTCAATACAAACCCTTTACTATAGTAGCGAACTACGTCTGTTGAGCCATCTATTGCTTTCACTGCGGGGTTAATTTCCCATGTCGAATGGGTGTATTTATTGTATTTGTCATAATGTTTTAGCCAATAGCCCACTTTTTTCATGCGATAGAGATTAAAGTCACACTCTCCAGTCCAGGTCCCTGTTTGACCATCTACCAGTGGGATATCGCCAATATTATTGAATGTTACCGGGTTTCCATTCAAGTCATCTGGCTTAAGCCTGATATTGGTGCTAAGACTGGTATCCCAGTTGTTGTCTGAGGTGCCTGAAATAGCGACGTTGTAAGGAGTGCGCTCTGCTTTGATCTCATAGACCCCTATTTTTGCTTTCGTAGCTCCTATCATTCCAGATGCCTGGGGATTGAGAATACCATCAAATACCTCTTGTTTTCCACCGGGAGGAGTAAGGTGTTTTGCCGGATCCCAGGAGTCTTTGTCTTTTAATTTTAAGGGTTTGTTGTAGATATTGTTCCAATCAGCAGCAGCTCCAAGAAAGTTGACATTTTTGTAATATTTGCCGAGACCGAGGGCCCAGGCTTTTTGTGCAACTCCGCCAAAATTTTGTTGTCCCCAGTGGCTGTCAGCAATAGCAGACTCATTGTCCATATAAGGGGTGCCTGCTTTGCTTTGAATGTAATGACCGTAATTTCCATTTTTTAGTTTTTCGTTTACGAGAGGGGAGTCAACATAATACTTGCACTCAAAGCTTTTGGTTAATTCATTATAAGTCCAATTACCGCTGAAGGTTGTTGACCCAATAGGTTGCCCAATATCATGGGCACGTGGGATTTTTTTTATGGCCTCTTCAGCCTTTAGTTTTTCTGCATCGATAACCGTTGTATCTTTTGCTACTTCTACTCCGCTTACGGTTTTATATTTTTTAACAGATTTGCTTGCCGGTCCACCATTCTGAGAAACAGTTAATCCAGACCAATCTGCCCGGTCAAAGGGAGACAGGAACTTCAGTGATTCGAGGAGATAGTTTTGCATCTGTCCAGTCCACTCGTAGCCCCCGTCTGCCTCCTTATGGCCCTCCATGTTTTCTGTCATGGAACGGTAGAGCGCTTTTTGGAAACTGGGGTTTGGCTCCGTGAATTCTTCCAGTGCTTTGTTTTTGGCAGAATTCAGTCCGCTATTCATCGGCATAAACATCTTTTTTTTGAGATGTTTATTTATGTCCATGAAGAAGTTGCCAATTTTGGTGCCATCTGGAGTTTCCTGTCCGAACATTCCAGTTTTAATCATTTATTTCCCTCAATTAATTTTGTGTTATTATTATCCTTCGCAATAAGTATCGTAAAATGAGCATCTTTTCTTGTAGGGAAAAATATTGTTATATTTATGATCTTTTTTCTTTATATAACATTATATAACATTATATAACATTTCAGAAAACCCCACGGCTTTAAAGCCTGGGGATGAATGGAATCCTTGTTGGAGATAGAAGATTGAGCAGAGAGAAGTTGCATGACATAATGTTAGCATAGGAACAAGCAAATATTGGACAGGAGCACATACAAAGCATCGACTGCGATACCATATTGTTTGGATACCGAAGTATCGAGAGAGGATCATGGAAGGGAAAATAGCAAGTAGAATTAGAGCCTTACTTTTGGATGCAGCAGAAATAAATGAATTGCAGATCGATGAACTCGAGATAATGAAAGATCATATTCATATGTTAGTGCAGTTGAGACCAAAAGTGTCGGTTGCGAAGGCGGTACAGATATTCAAAGGTGGAAGTAGTAGAGTGCTCAGGAAAGAATTTCCTGAGATAAAAGAGTTTTTGTGGGGCGATAGTTTTTGGGCTGATGGATATTTTTCTGAAACAGTCGGTGTAGTTGACGAAAAAATGATAAGGAAATACATTCAAAACCAAAAAGAGCCCGGAGGGCTCTAGCAGAAGCCCCGAACTTGAGTCCGGGGAGGTGCACATTTAATTATCCCCTGGATATTGGAAAATGAAACAGGATTAGCATTGCCGGAACAATGTTGCGTATGTTACTGTAATACTAATCCTGTGATTTTTCTGGAAACAAGGCAATTAGAGAACTATGATCTATTTTTATTTTGCGCTTTCTTTTTTGCGGCGAGAGATAACAGCTGCTTGCGTCGTTCAATGGCATGTTGTTCTGCCTCTAGCTCGAGTTGACGGTTGATAGCAGCCTGTTTGCCATCAGCTCTTTTGGTCATACTTTCTTCATAAGTGTTAGCATCGGTTTTCTTTTTTATATTATCTTCCCATTCTTTCCACTCTCTATCTGTTACTGATTGAATTGCCGAGTTTATTACATAATCTTTGATAGATTCTTTGACAATCTCTTCTTCCGCATAGATTGAAGTGGCAATATCATGGACTGCCCAGTTTGTAGTAGAATCCTGGTGCTCCATATAATATTTGGCAAGTGATTTTGGCCCTTTTCCATATTGCTCTATTTCTGCAGCTGTCGGAATTTTGTTTCCATTATTTATATTGCTTTGTGAATATCCTGCTAGAATTTTTACTACTTTATTTCGGTAACCTATAAAGAACTGATTTTGAGTCGAAAACCACGTGGGCGAGGCCGCAGTGTCGCCATTGGTAGTGAAGCGGTCCAGTCCATCGTAGTTTTCCAAATCTGTAGTATTTTTTAATCCAGCAGCATTAAGATAGTCTTTGGGGAAAGCTTGCTTCGATCCGTTTTCGAATTCGTAATAGGCAGTTTTTAGGCCGGTGAGTGAATCTGTTGAGTCAGTGCCAAAATTAAGGTCATTAAGTAAGGTCATATCTAATTCGGTTGTTGCAAAATTATCCTGAGTAGAATCCAAATCAATATCCAATAGCCATTTTCTCATATCATAACCATAGGCAGCCCAGGCGCCATCAACTGAGCCAGCTTCTGAACCATTGTTAAAAATAGAATGCATGTTGTTATAGATAGGATGGATGGTTGTAGTGAATATCTGGAAGAGCATGGTATTATACCAGTCGATATCTTTGTCCCCGACGACAATACCACTTGTAATCGGACTAGGACTAGGACTAGGACTAGGACTAGGAGTAGTGCTTTTTTTCGGTAGATATAATGTTTTGCCTGCGATCATATTATTTGCGTTGTTGGTCGGGAAGCAGGGATCGTTGAGACCATAGTTCACAATCTTAGCGAAGATATCGCTGCCGCTATTATCGGGGTAGCCTATTTGATAATGATTCCAGACAATTCCTGATAATGTACTCCCGGAAGGTATTACCATCGTAATAGGGGGAGTAGGCCAGGTCCACGTTGAAGAGTTTGGCGAGTCATCGGGTGCAGTTCCCCCGTCAGTATTCCACCAGTAAGTCTTATTCCCTTCCTTATCGGTTATGTCATGAGAGCCCATCAGGACATTCATGGCGAGAGTATAGCGACGGCGGCTCTCGTTGAGCCCGATCATCAGACAGAGCTTATGCAGGGCTGTTACCTGCTTTTTTGCTTTAGTTTGATCGGCTGAGAATGTTACTCCAGGGAATATATTAGAATAATTAGTTTGAATATTAGTATCAATATCTTTATAGATATTGTTTACAGCAATATCCCGCCAACCGCCGGTATAAGCGTATTGGGTGTTTGTATTTTTGTACCAGGCCTCTGTATATCCTCCACCATTACCGGTAGAGTCTTGTTCATTTTTGTTATAAGGTTTGTAGAGGTTAAGTACATTTTGAACCATCTGCCAGACGGGCCCTGTTACTTGAGGAAGGTCGGTATCTGTTGACATAAACCCAGTGTTGAAATGAGCCGCATCATCGTTTAATGTCCTGCATGCTCCGTATGTACCACTATAAGTAGGTCCTGCGTCTTCGGCAGGATCAGGCCAGGTTGCGCTTACCTCAGGTGCTGTCCTAGATCCTTTACTTATCGAATAAGTACCATCATTACTTATAGTTAAGACTAATGCGACTCCGTTCACAATATTATAGTAACTGACGGTAGGTGTTGTGCCATAAGTTTCTTTCACTGGGGCTTTAATTTCCCATGTCGAATGGGTGTATTCACCGTATATATCATAATGAGGTTGCCAATAGCCCTCTTTCATCCAACGATAGAGATTGAAGTCAGGATTTCCGGCCCATCTTCCTTTTTGACCATTTAAGTTGCTATTTAAGAGAAAAGATATATTGCAATCTTTATCAAATTTTAGTGGAGTGCCGTTTGAGTCCAAGTCATCAGGCCTCAGCTTAAGATTGGTATCAGGACTGCTTATCCAGCCGTTATCTGAGAGGCCTGAAATAGTGACGTTGTAAGGAGTTCGCTCTGTTTTAATTTCAAAATCACCTATTTTTGCATTAGTAGCTCCTATTTTCCCAGATGCCTGGGGATTGAGAATATTTTCAAATACCTCTTGTTTTCCTCCGGGAGGAGTAAGGTGTTTTGCCGGATCCCAGGAGTCTTTGTCTTTTAATTTTAAGGGTTTGCTGTAGATATTGTTCCAATCAGAAGCCGCTCCCAGAAAGTTGACATTTTTGAAATATTTACCTAGACCGATGGCCCAGGCTTTTTGTACCTCTCCGCCAAAATTTTGTTGTCCCCAGTGGCTGTCCGCAATAGCAGACGCATTGTCCATATAAGGGGTGCCTGCTTTGCTTTGAATGTAATGACCGTAATTTCCATTTTTTAGTTTTTCGTTTACGAAAGGGGAGTCAACATAATACTTGCACTCATAATCTTTGGTTAATTCATTATAATCCCAGACAGCGGAGAAGGTTGTTGACCCAACATTATTTGTTGTTGTCCCAAGATTATGGACATGTGGGATTTTTTTTATGGCCTCTTCGGCCTTTAGTTTTTCTGCATCGATAACCGTTGTATCTTTCGCTACTTCTACCCCGTTTACGGTTTTATATTTTTTAACAGATTTGCTTGCCGGTCCACCATTCTGAGAAACAGTTAATCCAGACCAATCTGCCCGGTCAAAGGGAGACAGGAACTTCAGTGATTCGAGGAGATAGTTTTGCATCTGTCCAGTCCACTCGTAGCCCCCGTCTGCCTCCTTATGGCCCTCCATGTTTTCTGTCATGGAACGGTAGAGCGCTTTTTGGAAACTGGGGTTTGGCTCCGTGAATTCTTCCAGTGCTTTGTTTTTGGCAGAATTCAGTCCGCTATTCATCGGCATAAACATCTTTTTTTTGAGATGTTTATTTATGTCCATGAAGAAGTTGCCAATTTTGGTGCCATCTGGAGTTTCCTGTCCGAACATTCCAGTTTTAATCATTTATTTCCCTCAATTAATTTTGTGTTATTATTATCCTTCGCAATAAGTATCGTAAAATGAGCATCTTTTCTTGTATGGAAAAATATTGTTATATTTATAATCTTTTTCCTTTGTTTAATTATTCCCGGGATATTGGAAAATGAAACATTTTTATGAGGAGGGAGGTTGCTTTTCCGCAAGGATATTAAAGAGGTCCATACAAAAATTACAATTATAGCAGTCCATTTCGCAATTTGTTACGACCTGTATGAAATCTTCAGGTATTTCAGCGTTGTTCAGATAATATTGTTCGTGGAGTGCGAAGTTCGACGGAGATTCAAATAAGACGAAATAATTTCCCACGAATTCTTCTTTTATATAGGCATCGAGGATGAGATCTATGAACGGAGTATCTTTTAATCGGGTTGCCAATTTCCAGGAATTAATGCCCAGCTCCCTATAGAATTTGAGATCTTCAGGCCTTATTGCCGGAGATTGTAAGCAGAGCCAGGGGTTTTTGCTGAAGCGGCTTCCACAGAAATCTATTTCTGACCCAGATTTGATCAGTTTTTGCTGAGCCGAAGTTCTGTTTACGCATTGGACCCGGTTAACACAGTGCGGAATACATCCTTCGTTGAGTAATATTTTAACTTTATGAGTTTTGTTGTCTATTATTTTTTTGATTTTATTGCATCGGCGGTTGATTTCTCTATTGATTATTATAGTATCGAAATAGTGAAGGTACGAAAGCTGTTTTAGTTCACTGATAAGGAGATTGACGGAGGTCTGAGTTTCGATGTGCGGAAAAGTTTTTTTAATAAAATAGCTTAACTCGGCGGAGACTAAGGTCGTAGCTTTGATTCCATACTCCTCTGAATATTTTTTTATGATATCGCCATATTTTTTGAAAAAAGTTTTCTGGTCGCTGTTATAGTCGGCGAAGTTACACAGCCCATTAAATAACAAATTAAGTTTGATCGCGGGATATTGATCGTTAACAATACGTAGGAATCGATGTAAGCGGTTCTCTGCTTTGTCGTCAAATAGATGGTGCGGTCTGGAACTTTCCATCCCAGGGATCGAGAAATAAATCTCATCAATATGAGTGTCATATTTTTCTACTATATCAATAAAGTCATCCATGTTGTTATAGCCGATGGAAAATTTCATTATGAGCTACTCCCTTCCCGGGGAATGACGGATATTCTTGATGTTTTGAGATATGATATTTTTGGCCTGGGGAGGCATGGTGAGCTGATCTACATTTTTTTCCCAGAATAGGGCTGCGTAAGTATGGCAGTAATGTACGAATCGTGATCTCGGAATTCCTTTAAGCCGCTGCCAATGTTTCCCTTCCCCTGCGGCAACTTCTTTTATTTCGTTTGCGCTCCACCAATCGCCGCCAAATTCGTAGAATAGTCTCCATAACGGGCTATGAGGATTATGTTCGACAATATAGTTAACGCTGGAAATATGAGAGCTTGGATTATTGGGCGTGCAATCATAGGGCGAATTTATGTGGATATTTTTCTTTTTTTCAGAGTATGTACTGTACCCTATGCCAAACATACCCGCAAGGGAAATGACAGACTTAATCGCCGGCTTTAGCTCTCGGGCATGTTGAGGACACTCCAGCGCCCTTTGGTTTATCGACTCTATATAGCGTTTGATTACAAGCTTAAGATAATCTCTGAAGGCGTAGCTTTTGCCTTCGGACTTTATATAAAGAGTGGTCCTTACCCCTTGGTTAATCCCGTATTTATCCCGATAAAGCCCATAACAAAGAAGCGTTGCCACAGGGTGAAAGGTTAAGTATAAGAACGATAGAACGTTAAGCCTGTATTCGTCGATATTCGAGCTGTACTTCCCATGTTGTGGAGTCCAGTGCTCTTCGAGGAATCTGATTTTATCGGTTTTTTTCTTTCCAGGACCGAATATTTCCTGCATGCTTCCGAGCAATAATACCGATATCCAGAATAGCCTGAGCGCAAAATGGAGCGTGTTAATATCCTCCGGGGGATGTATGACTCCATATTTGCTGAGATCGTAATTATTCAATAATAAGCCAGGGGAGAGTTTGTTTTTTTGAAAGAATCTTTTAGTAAAATAATTCTCATGGTTGCTGTGATAAACAGGATATTCTTGTGGGACCGAATATTTTTTGTCTTTAAGAAATGTCTGGTTGCAACCTTCCATAAAAAAGTTTTCGGTAGTATCAAAAACTAATGGGAAGGTTTCTTCTGCGTTGGAAATCATATTGAGAGGTGCGATCCAGAATAGGTGATACGATTCAAGTGTGAAATGGTGATAGGCTACCGTATTGTCGGCCATCGGATATCCGGTATAGTCTCCTAAGTGAGTATAGAATCTATTAAAGTGAACTCTTTTTTTTTCGCCAAAATACGTTTTCGCTTTTAGTTTTGGATATACCGTATACGCCGGGAAATCATGCCTGTCTTGCGGGGCTAAGCTCGTTCCAAGATTTTCAAAATTAAACTTGTACTGATTGAATAAGCCTCGGACAATACTTTCCCATTTTTGATGTTCTTCGTTATTACTGTTAATGAATAGAGGATCGAATTGCATCTGTTATTATGAAACCCTTCGATAAATGTTATATCCCCGGGATTCCCGTCCGTTTATAAATAGGCCATTTATTTTTAAGGCATTTACCAACTTGCGATGCACCAGTTCTCGGGTCTTTTCATTGAAAAAAAGCTCCAGATTAACGTACCTGATCACATCATAAAGTTCGGCGTCTATCGTCATTGTGACAATATTGTCTTTTATATAGTTGATTGCGCGGTTTGCTGGTTTGAAATCCGGGGGGAAATGTATATCAATAGCTGTAATATCTGCCTTCGGTATAAGTGAAAACGTTTCTTCGCTTGTTATTGCTCCGAACTTTTCCGGGCAGCAGCCAATATCGAAATATTTAATAGATGTATTATCTTTGAAGTAATTCTTGACGATCTCATCGCTTTCCCTATGCCGGCCTCTATACGTTATTTGTGCAGTAGATACCAGGAACTCATGTTCGAATTCTCTCCTTTTTGTTTTGTCTGCATAGATAGCTTCGAGCGTGGTTTTAAGCTGTCCTTTGGGTATAGAGTCGTAGTCAACTGTTTTAAGGGCCGCGCTGAAAGCATGTATGATCCTTGTTTCATTATTGTTGAGCTTTTTTCGAAGATCAATTATCGCATTACAAAAAGTAGCGACTTTGCATGTACAATCAGGACACTCATTGAGGAAATTATTACCTTCTTCATAATCGAAAATCAGGAATTCGGTATATAGATTTGATGGTTTGGGTTTTCCCAGATGGCTCAGTAACTCTAGCTCCATAGTTATCTATTCCTTTGCGAGGTTATCGAAAAGACTGTAGCAATCTTCGTAGTTTAGCGTGGATTCAATCTCTTTTTTGCTGGAAATAAATAAAAAATAATGAGATAAATAGCGGTGTTTATGTAGTTTTGTGAGGAAAGAAAAAAGTGTTTTCGCTATGAATTTCACAATGGAAGAGTTATTCTCTTTGGAGAAATCTTCCATCTTTTTTTTGTGGTACATCTGTAGCAGGAGTTCAATTTGTGATTTGTATTTATCGAAAAAGCTTCCTTCGATGGGGAAGTAATATGCAGGGAACCGATAATCAGGCATTAGTGTGAGCGTATGGTTAAAGCCAAACCCAGCCTTTTTAAATATTTCTTTGTAGCCTTTATAGGAGTAGGTATAGGTGTCATAGGGCAGGTTATTCTTTTTTTTCATTATTATATTGCTTAAAAATCGAGGCAGTACTGTGGTGTATTTGAGCCTGATATCAGTCATGTTAGTAAATGTATGTTCATCCGGATGTCCACAGAAATAAACAAAGCCGATCCGGTTTTCTATCGCAGTTACGAGTATTCCTTCAGGCTTTAATATCCGGTATATTTCTTTCAGTACACCAATTTGAAGGGCTGTTGGGTTTTTGTTTGTACCTTTTGCGACCCATTCCAGTACGCCGTTAAGGATAATAAGGTCGGCAGAATTATCTGCAACCGGGATCGCGAGAGCTGAAAGGCTGTTAATGCAGACAAGCTCAACATTGGTCCTCTCGTTTTCTGCCAATCGTTTTTCGACGAATTTTAACGTTTCCAGCGTGCTGTCACATGCGATGACTTTTTTTGCGGATTTGCTGAATTCTATCGGGAGTGCTCCCCAGCCGCAACCAATATCGAGAACAGTACTGTTTTGTAAGTCAAAAAGCTTTTTCCAGCAGGCACGGTTTTCTTCGAAAATATATCTGTACATATAAGAATCGCTACCGAAAAGTTTTTTGGCAATAGTTCTTGTGTCATCAGCCGATTCAAGCGCTTTATTCATAACATCTTGAGGAACCTGGTTCCAATATAGTTTTTGACTTGAAAAATCTTTTATAGAACCAATTGTTTTATATTCGTAGCCGCAAGTACACGTTGGGCCGGGCATGTTCTTTAAGCACAAAGGACATCGATACATCATTATACTCCTGCATTAACTATTTATTATCCTGGCATTCCGGGCCAGCATAATTTATTGAACTGATAATTATTATATCAGATTTTTTTATATATCCTTCTGGGGGACTGAATTTTTTTAGCCAGAATGGGTACGCGATCAAATTTGTCTTTGAGTTACAACCTCTTTGAAAAATTCAATTGTTTCCCTAACTCCTTCGTCATTGTTAAATAAGATAGCGTTTCTTTCCAGAATTGTTTTTTTTATTTTTTGACGAAAAAGTTTGTTTGTTCCGAGTTTAACAGCCAAGCGGATATACTCGGTATTATTCTTTGCTATACAATCGGGTAATCCCATGAGCTGGTAATAGCCGTATGTCCAGCGCGCCCGTAAATACCGCGATGGAAGCGTTACAATCGGTGTACCGCCGGCCAGAGCCAGCAGACTGGTGTTGCCGCCGCCGAAATGATAGGTATCTAATATCACAGCTGAATGACTAATAATTTGTAAGAAATCGTCTTTTTTTGCGGAAGGTAAAAAGCGAATACGATTAAGTATGGAAGCAGGAATGGTTTTTGCAAATCTTTCCTCTAAAAATCCGTAACTGAATGTGCGTGAAAAAAAGTAGAAATAAAACCTATTTTAATTTTCTGTTTAGTGCTTTTTTGCTCGAAATGGTTGTAAAGTTGAAGTTCACTGTCAATTTTATTAGGGTCGACGTCAATAACCGCGGCAGGTACCGAGGGACTCAACATTTGTGCAATATACGAGTTGATTTTTTTGTTATTGTATCCTTGATAAACCAGGTAAAATATTCCTAAAACACTACTTAATTGAGACTGATGTATTTTCCAGTTATCAGTAATTCCTTTCCGTACGTTTTTATATAGCCGCTTTCTCCAGTGAAGTAAGTCTTTTTTATCTTTATAAATAGGTGGCAATAATAACGCATTGTTTATTTTAACTAGGTCCTTCAATTGCTGAAATTTTTTGTTTCGATGCAGATGAGTCGCGTCTTTAAGATAATTATTATTCTGCAGGATATTACAAAGGTTATAAAAAGCTTGATGATAATCGGGTTTTATGGCAATAGCTTTTTTGTAACTTTCAATAGCTTTCAGCAGGTGACCTTGTTCCTTAAGTGCGTTGCCAAGATTGTAGAAAGCTTGATGATAATCCGGTTTTATGGCAATAGCTTTTTTGTAATTTTCGATAGCTTCTCGGAAGTCACCCTGTTCTTGAAGTGAGATGCCAAGATTGTAAAAAGCTTGATGATAATCAGGTTTTATGGCAATAGCTTTTTTGTAATTTTTAATAGCTTCTTGGAGGTTCCCCTGTTCTTGTAGTGCAACACCAAGATTGTAGATAGCTTGATGGTTTTCAGGCTTTAAGGAGATAGCCTTATGGTAATTTTCTATAGCAGATGAGAGATTGCCTTGTTCCTGGAAAATTATAGCTAACTTTAAATAGGCATCAGGAAATTCAGGAATTATTTGAATAACTTTTGATATTAATTCCTTTGCTTTCTCATTATTATTATTATTATTACCATAGATTGTTCCCAACAAATATAGCCCGGTTACGTTTTCAGGGTCTTCTTCAAGAATTTTATGACATAGTTCTTTTGCTTGCTGCATTTGCCCTGCGTTATAGCTTTCTATGCACTCATTTAAGCTTGTTTGGATGTCGATATTTGTCATGATTTCTCTGCTGATACATTATTTTAATTCTTTTATAGTATCATTCCTATACCGGAGGGGCAACCAATCAATCTTTTTATGATTACTAACTCTATATTTATTGCCCAAATTGATTCTTATTGAAAACGCAAAGGGATTATCTGGGTTTAAGATAAGTTAAATTAGGGCATAACGCTATTAGCGTGGCAGATGTTTTATGATAAAACAGAAAAAATCGATACAATTTTTTTAAATAAAAACCAGATATATATGTAATCAGTCAATGCTTTGGAGGTGATAAGTACTAAAAAATGCCAAACTCAAACAATTAAAGGATTATATTCTTAATTATTTAGAGCCTTATTGTGCTTCTAGATTAACTTTGAAAGGAAGAAAAAATATGGCCGAGATACAGGGTGCATCATATAATGAAGCTACTAAAACCATCACAATCGGGAATGATTTCGATTGGGGTAATTTGTCTACGGACTCAGATACAGAACTCATCGATCAGATGGGGATAACAGATACTGAAAATCTAACAATAGTGTTCAACGATGACGATGGTGTTAATTCTACTAATAAGTTTACTGTTAGTGAAGCAGGAAATGTTGTTATAGATAACGACGGAACGAATAGTGTTAAAGCCCAAGCTAACCTACGAGTTCAAAAAGGAGGTTACGGGAGTGTTACTATTCATGATACCATGGATGCCGGAACTGCCGGGATGAGCGAGAACCTTGAAATCGGAGAGGGGCTTAGTGCAACGGTTGACAGAAATCAAGTACATACTATAGGGAATGCTTCTACTACAATCGATAGAAATATTTCAGGGCAATTTAGCTACAGCGCTAACAATACAACAGTCCAAGGCAATATTACTGCACAGAATATGGATGCCAGCGGAGAGGCTGTTGTCAGTTCTGCTTATACCCTCAATGATAATGATGAAGGAGGGACAGGGTCAACAAATATTAATTTCAATGTATCCCAGACCTATAATATGGGTGCAAGTACAGAGAATGCCGCGGAACTAAATGCGGTTAATGCTATGGAAATCAATATTACCGGGGCCGCCAACAGGACATACAATGTTAGCGGTGATATTAACCAGAATCTGAACTTCAGCGTTGGAGAAGCATTGACTGATAGGGATATTATGATGAATGAATTGAAAGTTAAGTTTTTGGAATTGTTTAATAATTTCTCCTTAGGCAGCGAAACCTCAGGCGGAGGAACTCCTACCGGTTATATTGACAAAAATAATCAGTATAACGCGTTCACCCAAGAAGAGCTTAGCCAATTGAGCAATGGCAAGATATCGGATGAGCTGATGAACAAGATGGCTGTTGAGAAAAATGGTTCAATTTCTGTATCGTACGCAACAGAAAAACCTGAAATACCACATGACTTTTTTGGGTTTGAAAACGGTAAAATTCAGCTAGGTTCTGATTTTTTTAATTCAGATGGTACGCTCAATAGTGAAAAATTCATGCAGGCATATTTCCCGCTAACTACACAAACAGGTAACGCGCAAAATCAAGATCTACTGGCCCAGGTCACCGTAGGGTCAGACGGGACAATCCAACTAAATGCTACTTCCCAGGTGGTCACCGGTGCTGACGCAAATGTAAATGTAAATACAATTCTCAATAATTGTTCTTCCCGCCAGGTATGGCATGATGATGTTGCTATGCAGACTTATTATTCAGTTACCTTAGAGGCCCTCAAAGCCGGTGGAGTCGATACAAGTAAGATCCCTGGAAAGAGTGATACCGAGAAGAGCCAGTGGGTCTCGCAAAATATTGGTGAAGTTAATGGTCAGTTTGGGCTGCAGCAAGCACTCGCCAGACATGGTCTAAATGTAGGCGGTGTAAGTAATTCGGCGTATGCATCTACTACTTTTGGTGCCTTGAGAGCCGATCACGTGATAACTTCCGTAGCGGAGCAAAGAACCGTGAATGGGATATCCTGGAATGCAGTCGCCGCATCATCCGATAGCAATGCCGGACAATGGACAACTACGGGTGGGAATGGTCGTGGTGCAAATGCATTAATGATTACCGGACCTGATGGCAAGGACCTTGGAATGGCTATACTGTCCTGGAATGGGCGAGAGTTTTTGACAGAGAGTACCCAGAATAATTTTAATGTAGGGAGGGGGGACCGCCTACAAGAAGCCACGGTTACCTCAAATATCGCGGTTTCCACGCTTACCGTAAATATTAACGATATTAGTTCCAGCTCTACAGGTGATACAAGCGATACCGGCGATTCAGGGAACAGTATCCCTAGTGTTGACGGTAACCAGCGCGAGATATCCTCTGAGACTGATACTTCTACCATGGCAGTTAAAACCTATTCTAAACTAACCTCGCTTGAGCATGATCCGGTAAATCATCTTAGTATAAATATAAAAGATAAAAACGGTAATGATGCTTCTGTTAATTCTACTTTGAGTGTTAATCAGAATACGCAGGGGACTGCAGGGACGTCATTGGCCGGAGGATCATTTGTTGCCGGAAACAAACTGATGAGTAATATCAATATGACAGCCAGCCAGAATACAAAGGTTACGGTTGACGGTGATAGTGTTGATAACTTGCAGGTGCGAGCTGCAAATGTAACGAATGTCAGCGGTACAACACAATCAATTCAAAGAGAGAATACCGGCAAAGCAGTTACCGGAACTGAGCAGTACAATCTTACAACAAAGGCTAGTTCCAGATATGCGGGGGCTTCAGACAAAAACTGGATTAATCAGGCTCAATTTGAATCTAATTTAATAATAAATGATTCATTTGACTTTGAGGGAGCTGCCGCCAGCCTGGCAAATCAAGATTTGATAAGGACACTTAAAGAGAACCAATATGGTTCGGAAGATACCGGTATTATCCCATTAGGAGGAGCAGGCGGTAAGGTATAGAAATCTAGACTGGTAACGTTATTTGGAGCTGCACGGTTTCGCTTAGCGAAACCGTGCAGCTCTTTTTTTGTTTGATTTTGATAATTCTATAACCGCAAAATATATGTTATAATCTTTTCAATTTGAGTCAAATATACTCGTCTTGGATGTTCAAGGGATAGCTGCTAATCGCAAGGCTGCTACTATCAATAAACTGGAGTTATATGCCCATGCAAAAAGTTTGTGATTATTCTGATACCGATTATAAAAAGGATTTTTGGGGTAACGGGATACGGGACTATGAAGATCTCGTTGAACGGCATGCTGTCCGAAGGCTTTTGCCTGCTTATGGCGAAAAATTCCTTGAAATCGGTGGCGGGTTTGGCCGGCTGATGGAGGAATATGTCTCTAGATTTAAGGAATCCAGGATGATGGACTATGCTGCTAATCTGGTAGCTCAAGCGCAGCAAAAGGTTGCTGAGTTGCAGCTTACACAGGTTAAAGTATGCCAGGGAAACGTGTATGACCTTTCTGAAATAGGCAACAATTATGACTGCTGTATGATGATCCGGGTGATGCATCATCTAGAGGATGTTCCGGCAGCGTTTAATCAGATTAACAAAATATTAAAAAAAGATGGGACCTTTATTCTGGAATATGCGAATAAACGAAATGTGCTGGAGATACTCCGCATGGTTTTTGGTAAACAGCATATTAATCCTTTTAGTTATGAACCGACGCGTCGAGGTGAGGGATTGTTCTATAATTTCCATCCGGCATTCATTAAGGATGCTTTGGAACGGAATGGTTTTATTATAGAACAAGAGCTAATGGTTTCATTGTTCAGAAGTGATTTTTTGAAAAAAAGGATTAATTACAAACTCCTTAGTGCTGCTGAAAAGATTGTTCAAGCGCCTCTGGGCTTTTTGAAAATAAGTCCGAGTGTTTTCATTAAAGCGAGAAAAATAAAATAATTACCGGCCCCCTTTTTAAGGGGGTTTTTACGGAACTAGCTGGAAGCTTTTCCTGAGTTAATAGAGATGATATCTCGGATCTCCTTATCAGAAGGGGACTAAGTCACAACGTGACGGAAGAATTTTAAAGGAGCAAACTATGCCGAAGAGGACAGATATTAAGAAAATACTCATTATTGGTTCCGGACCAATTATCATCGGGCAGGCATGTGAATTTGATTATTCAGGGACGCAGGCCTGTAAGGCATTGAAAGAAGAAGGGTATGAAGTTGTCCTGGTTAATAGTAATCCGGCTTCAATTATGACTGATCCTGAGTTTGCCGACAGAACATATATTGAACCGATAAATCCTGAAATGATAGAGAAGATTATCGAAAAAGAACGTCCTGATGCTTTGCTTCCTACAATCGGAGGGCAAACTGCACTCAACAATGCCGTTGCGCTGGCAGATAAGGGTGTTCTTGATAAGTATGGAGTGGAGTTGATCGGAGCAAAGCTTGGGCCTATCAAGAAAGCCGAAGACCGGGAACTTTTTAAGAAGGCTATGCAAAAAATCGGGATCGGCGTTCCGGAGAGTGCTTTTGCTTACACTGTTGATGATGCGGTAAAAATATCTGAAACTATAGGCTTTCCGTTGATTATTCGTCCTGCTTTTACGCTTGGAGGCACAGGCGGTGGTGTTGCCTATAATCTTGCGGAGTTAAAGGAAATCGTCCACTTAGGTTTGAGCGAGAGCCCTATTAGTCAGGTCCTCGTTGAGCAATCAGTGCTCGGCTGGAAAGAATACGAGCTAGAGGTTATGCGAGACCTGAAAGATAATGTTGTTATTGTCTGTTCTATCGAGAACTTTGATCCGATGGGGATTCATACCGGAGATAGTATAACAGTTGCTCCGGCGCAAACCCTAACTGACAAAGAGTACCAGCAGCTTCGAGATTATTCTCTCGCGGTTATCCGTGAGATCGGTGTTGATACCGGAGGATCGAATATCCAGTTTGCAGTTAATCCTGATGATGGAAAAGTTATCATTATCGAGATGAACCCTCGAGTGTCGCGCAGCTCGGCACTTGCCTCAAAAGCTACAGGGTTCCCTATTGCAAAAATTGCTGCCAAACTGGCGGTCGGCTATACGCTTGATGAAATATCAAATGATATCACGGAGAAGACCCCGGCCTGTTTTGAGCCGACTATTGACTACGTCGTTACCAAAATACCCCGTTTTGCCTTCGAAAAGTTCCCACAAGCTGATGCGACATTAAATACGACAATGAAATCTGTTGGTGAAACGATGGCAATTGGTCGTACCTTTAAGGAATCTTTGCAGAAAGCTTTACGGTCACTGGAAATCGGGGTCAATGGGTTCGATTATCCCAAAGACCGTAATTATCACAATCTAGACGAAAAACTGAGTATCCCGAATGCGGAACGTATTTTTTTTATTAAAGAAGCTTTTTATCAAGGATATTCAATTGAGGACGTTTTTAACAAAACAAAAATAGACCGTTGGTTCCTTGATAACTTATTCCAACTTTTTGAGGTGGAGAAGGAAATGGATGAGGCCAAAGAATGTCCGATCATCGACCGAATGGAATTGTTGAAGAAATTAAAGAAACTAGGATTTAGCGATAAACAAATTGCCAAATCCTGGGGATTCTCTGAACTTGAAATCAGAAGAATGAGAATGGACAATAATATTATCCCGGTATACAAGACCGTGGATACCTGCGCAGCTGAGTTTGAAGCCTTTACTCCCTATTATTATTCAACCTACGAAGAAGAAGATGAAGTAATACCTTCCGAAAGAGAAAAAATAATGATCCTTGGCGGGGGTCCTAATCGAATCGGGCAAGGGATTGAGTTTGATTATTGTTGTGTTCATGCTTCGTTTGCGCTTCGAGAAGATGGCTATGAGACGATCATGGTTAACTCTAACCCTGAGACAGTCAGTACTGATTATGATACCTCGGATAGATTGTATTTTGAGCCGGTTACTTACGAGGATGTTCTTACCATAGTGGAAAAAGAAAAACCGAAAGGTGTTATTGTGCAGTTCGGTGGACAGACCCCGCTTAAACTCGCAATTGCCCTAAAAAAAGCCGGAGTTCCTATTATTGGGACAGATCCGGATGACATTGATGTTGCCGAAGACCGGGAACGGTTCGGAGCTCTTCTCAAAGAGCTGCAGATATTGCAGCCATATAACGGGACTGCGCGTTCTTTCGAAGACGCAAGAGCGATCGCTCATGAAATCGGATACCCTGTTATGGTTAGACCCTCGTACGTTCTTGGCGGCAGAGCTATGGAAATAGTTTTTGATGAAAGAGATCTTGAACGTTATATTAAGACGGCCGTGGAAGTTTCTCCTGAGCATCCGATATTGATTGATAAGTTCCTGGAAGATGCTATTGAGATAGATGTTGACGCAGTATCAGATGGAAAGCGTTGTGTTATTGCGGGAATTATGGAGCACATTGAGGAGGCGGGTATCCATAGCGGGGATAGTGCCTGTGTTCTTCCTACATTCTCAATTGGAGAAGAGATTGAAGCAACAATCAAAGCAAATACCTATAAACTGGCGCAAGCCTTGAGGGTTGTTGGACTTATGAATATTCAGTACGCTATTAAGAATGACAAAGTGTTTGTCCTTGAAGTCAATCCCCGGGCATCACGAACGGTTCCTTTTGTAAGTAAAGCCACAGGAGTTCAGTGGGCAAAAATTGCGGCGAGGGTTATGGCTGGCAAAACGCTTGACGAACTTGGCGTTACTGAAGTGGTTGTTGACCATGTCAGTGTCAAAGAAGCGGTGTTGCCGTTCTCGAAGTTTTCACGTCAGGACACAATTCTTGGCCCGGAAATGAAGTCAACCGGAGAAGTGATGGGGATCGCATCCAGTCTCGGAAACGCTTTTGCGAAAGCGCAGATAGCCGCCGGGGCAAGCTTGCCGGGTTCCGGATGTGTGTTCATTAGTGTTCGAGAAAAAGACAAACGCAATGTCGTTAACATCGGAAAACGGTTCGAAAACCTTGGCTACAAAATATTTGCAACGAGAGGGACGGCGAAAGTCCTTAAAAATAATGGTATCGATGTTATTCCTGTGCTAAAAGTTCATGAAGGCAGGCCTAATATCGACGATGTTATGAAAAACGGCGAAATTGATATTATCGTGAATACGCCGCAGGGGAAGGGTTCTCGTATTGATGATAAGATCATTCGAGGAACGGCTCTGCTTTATAAGATATTTTCAATTACTACCCTTTCGGGGGCTAATGCAGTCCTTAATGCGCTGGAATCTATAAAGAAATATCCCCTTGAGGTTCAAGCGTTGCAGGATTATTATAAAAAATCTTAGATTTATAGAAAAAACGTTTGATAAAAAAGGAGCTGAACCAAATCTGGAACAGCTCTTTTTTCTTCGGGTATAGAAGCTTGTTAAGAATTACACGATCAAATTATCGAGGTTTCCTATTATATGTTTATTGAAGCAAGATCCTTCTTTTACTGCATTTAACTTATAAAGTTTTCCGGTTTCTATATCGTCAAAAGAAAATTTCTTACCCGCAGGCTCTTCAATGCTGGAGTTGTTTGTAAGTAAGTTCTCATTAAACATTTCTGCAAAGTTGGTATTCGCCTTGGTGAAAGCAGGGCTGTCGATATGCGCATTATTATTAGTGTTAAAATTACTGTTGATATACATTGTACGCTACTTCCCTTATTTTTCAGGACATACATTAATGAATACTATATTGATTAATATTATGCCCTGCTTTCATATCTATGTATCGGAAACTCACTGAGTTATCTTGCATCGATATAATTTGTTTCGAGTGGATGCAAAATTTGCCGGTTTTTTTGGGAAAAGGGATATCAACCAAAGCGTTTTTTGTGTTAAAATAATAATAATTTTTGAGTATAATAATTTCCTCTAATTTAATAAGCCAAGAATAATATAATTAATAATCAGAGATTTAAGGTCCATATGTCAACAATACCGTCATTCGTTCATTTGCATAATCATACTGAATTCAGCTTGTTGGATGGGGCTTGCAGAATAAAGGATATCATCAATAGAGCGAAGGAATTCGGTATGGATTCTATTGCTTTGACTGATCACGGCGTAATGTTTGCTACCATTATTTTTTATAATTACGCACGATCGGTAGGAATTAAACCAATTATTGGTTGTGAAGTTTATCTTTCTCCCCGGCGGATGCATCAAAAAGAAGGCAAGCAAGATGCCAGAAACCGACATCTTATCCTGCTTGCCAAGAACGATCAAGGGTACAAAAACCTATTGAAGATAGTGTCTCTGGGACATACGGAAGGATTCTATTATAAGCCGAGGGTTGATTATGAGGTGCTCGCGGACCACCATGAAGGTTTGATCGCGCTTAGCGGCTGTATGGCTGGTCCTATCGCCGTCAAAATTCTGGATGAGGATTTTGAGGGAGCATGTCAGGAAGCGGATAAACTTCAGGCTATTTTTGGTAACGATCTGTACCTGGAGATACAAGACCATGGAATTAAGGGTCAGGCAGAGATTATTGCCGGTCTGGTAAAAATCAATAAAGAGAAGGGTATTCCGTTAGTCGCAACCAACGACACCCATTACTTAAGAAAAGAAGATGCCTATGCACAGGATGTGTTGCTCTGTATATCAACCGGCAAGACCATAAACGATTCGAACCGATTAAGTTTTAGTTCGAAAGAGTTCTATCTTAAGACTCCGCAGGAAATGTCCGATATCTTTTCTTATCTGCCGGAAGCGCTCGAAAATACGGTTAAAATTGCAGCGCAATGTAATCTGGAGATAGAGCAAGGGATTAATTATTTGCCGTCCTTTCCTTTGCCGGAAGGGTATACGGAATCCAGTTATTTGCGTACTCTAGCCTGGGACGGCATTAAAGCCCGGTATCCTGAAATCACAGAAACTATAAAAAAACGAGCTGAATATGAGTTGGAAGTTATTGAAAAAATGAAATTTCCGGCGTACTTTTTAATAGTTGCGGATTTCATCGCGTTTGCCCGACAGCAGGGTATCCCCGTAGGGCCTGGAAGAGGATCTGCTGCCGGAAGTATTGTAGCTTATTCCTTAGGGATTACGAATATTGATCCGCTCAAATATCATCTGCTTTTTGAGCGGTTTCTTAATCCTGAAAGAATATCGATGCCTGATATTGATATCGATTTTTGCATTGACCGCCGACAGGAGATTATCGAATATGTAGGTAAAAAATATGGACAAGACAAAGTAGCTCAGATAGCCACATTCGGTACTATGGCAGCACGCGGCGTTATTCGTGATGTCGGCAGGGCCCTGGGCATTCCCCTTTCTGAAGTCGATAGAATTGCCAAGCTAATTCCAGCAGGGCCGAAGGTAACGATTGAGCAGGCTTTGCAAGAAGTTCCTGAGTTCAAAGCCTATGTTACCAATAACGAAACCATTAATAACCTTGTCAAAACCTCTCTTACGCTTGAAGGTGTTGCGCGTCACGCATCAACGCATGCTGCCGGTGTGGTTATTTCTGCCTTCCCTTTAACCGATAAAGCTCCGGTTATGACGAATGATGGACAGCTTGTCACTCAGTACGCAAAGGATGATCTTGAGGCAATCGGCTTGTTGAAAATGGATTTTCTGGGCCTGCGAAACCTTACTATGATTGATAACACATTGAAAATTATTAAGATGAAAAGGAATGTCGACTTAGATATAAATGATTTGCCTCTGGAGGACGCTCCGACGTATGAATTGTTGACCAGAGGAGATACTCCTGGGGTATTCCAACTGGAAAGTAAAGGGATGAAATCTATCCTGAAGGACCTTAAACCGTCAGTTTTTGAGGATATTATTGCATTGTTAGCTTTGTATCGGCCTGGTCCGATTGAAAGCGGGATGATCGACGATTTTATTAAGCGAAAGCATGGAAGGGCTAAGATTGTCTATTCATTGCCGGAACTTGAGCCTATACTCAAAGAAACGTATGGAACTATTCTTTACCAGGAGCAGATCATGCAAATCGCTTCTGTTCTTGGCGGTTTTTCTCTTGGTGAAGCCGATGTTCTCCGTAAAGCCATGGGAAAAAAGAAAATGGACGTTATGGAGAAGCAGAAAGAAAAGTTTGTTAAGGGAGCAAAGGACAAAGGTCTTAATCCCAAGAAGGCGGAAGAAATCTTTGAATTGTGTGCTAAGTTTGCTAATTATGGGTTTAATAAGTCTCATAGTGCTGCATACGCTGTTATTTCATATCAAACTGCTTATCTCAAGACCCACTATCCTGTCGAATTCATGGCGGCAGTTATTTCAAGCATGGTTGGCGATATCGAGAAAGTAGCGTCATATATACAAGACTGCCGGGCTATGGGGATTGATGTGCTTATTCCGGATGTTAATGAAAGCCTGAAGGATTTTACCGTTGTCGGCGGGAGTATCCGGTTTGGCCTTGGCGCAATCAGAAATGTTGGAGACAGCGCGGTTGATTGTATTTTGCAAACGAGAGAAACTAAAGGGATATTTACTTCTCTTTATGACTTATGCTCAAAGGTTGATCTCAGGACTGTTAACAAAAGGGTTTTTGAGAGCCTCATCAAAGCCGGGGCTATGGATTCTTTCGGAAATCGGCGGCAAATGCTCGAAGCTATTGAGATGTATGTCCTGGGAATTTCGAAAGATCAGAAAGCCAAAGACAGCGGAATGATATCCCTGTTTGGCGGGAGTTCGGAAGATGCGGCGAATGAGGTTAAGCAAGACAATTTCCCGAACGTTCGAGACTATTCTCAATCGGAGAAATTAAAAATGGAAAAAGAGATGCTGGGCCTTTATATTTCAGATCACCCGCTCAATCATCTTAATATTGACCTGGAAGACATCGCGCATGATACAACTGTTAGTATGAAAGAAAAAGAGGATGGGGAATCTGTAAGGCTAATCGGGCTTATAACCTCAAGTAAAAAGAAAATAACCAAAACTAAAAAACAAATGCTGATTGCAGAATTTGAAGACCTCTGTGGACTTACCAATTTGCTCATTTTTCCAGGAAATAATTTTGAGAAATATGCTGACTTAATCTATCCGGATGCTTTTGTTATTGTTGATGGGAGGGTCAGTAAAAAAAATGACGAGACTCAGTTTATCTGTGAAAAAGTAGTTACTCTTGAGCAGAATAATAACGAGAGGATTCTTAATATCAATATTGAAGCAATTGAGGATAAAGACGTTGGCATTAAGCTCCGGGATGTTTTACAAAAATATCCGGGATCGGCAAGGGTCATTATCAATACCGGGGAAAAACGGATTGAAGTCGGAGAGAAATATCGAATAAAAATATCTGCTGTGCTTCGTGAAGAGATAGGTGAGCTTATCGGGAGTCATCGCGTCTACGAAACTAATGTTGCGGTGCTAGATTAATTAGTGGCTCTTTAGCCGGAAATGGTGGTAGTAATGGAGATTCCCAATGAGATTAAATTTGATGAAAAAGGCCTGGTAGCTGCAGTTATCCAGGATAGTGCATCGAATGCCGTATTAATGCTGGGATATATGAATCGAGAATCACTTGAAATGACTATTAACTCTGGTCGGACATGGTTTTGGAGTAGAAGCCGAGGTAAGTTATGGAACAAAGGCGAGACGTCCGGTCATTTTCAGGAAGTAAAAGAATTATTTTTTGATTGTGATGGCGATGCGTTACTGGTTAAAGTTGACCAAATTGGAGCTGTATGTCATACTGGGCATGGCTCGTGTTTTTTTAATAGAATAGTATAGAAAAGAAGAGTTTGAAATAATGGGCATTATTCAAAAAGTTTATAGTATCATAGTTTATCGCAAGCTTAATCCTAAAGAAGGTTCGTACGTCAATTATCTCCAGCAGAAAGGCATTGATAAGATCTGTAAAAAGGTCGGAGAAGAAGCCTCTGAAGTAATTATAGCTGCAAAGAATAATAATAGAGATGAGATAATCTATGAAACTGCTGATCTGTGGTTTCATACGTTGGTTTTACTTTCAGAATCAGGAGTTACCCCCGATGACATATACCAAGAGTTGGAAAAGCGCTTTAAGCAATAATAAAGGAATGTCTCGGTTGCTTGTCATTGTACTGGCAATGACTTTTACCTGTGTTGTTTGCTTGACTGGCGTTTATGCTGATAGTTTTTCGGTGGCGAAACCAACTGAAAAAGAACAGATTTATTCAATTAATGGGCATTCGAAAGTAGCTGTGGAATGTTCATTAGACAATATTGATAAGCTTTTTATCAATGGGATTGAGGTTCCTCAGAGCAATGGCAAGGATGTACGGTTTCTCATCGATGTTGAGGGGTTTGGCGAGAAAAGGATTAATATCCTTGCAGTTACAAAAGCGAAAGAAATCGAACAGCTAACTCGGTCTATAACCGTTATACGGACTTACCCTGATATTAAGGACCATTGGGCAAAAAAAGAAATAGAGTATCTTTCGACACTAGGTTTTATTAATGATATTAACGGGGCAATAAATTTTTATCCGGAAAATCCTGTTTCCCGGATAGATTTAGCAAAGTTATTGCTGATTATTAAAGGGATTAATGTAGAAAAATATACCAAGAATGTTGCCCAAGATGTAATGCCTGGCTTTTGGGGGCAATTATATGTTAACGCGGCGATTAACCAGAATATCCTTAATCTTGATAATAATAATAATTTTTACCCTATGTCGCTGGTGTCACGTACCGAAGCTATGGTTGCGGTGGTAAGAGCTTTTAACTTGCCTGTCTATCCTGCCCGAGAGGATTTTTTGCCTGATGTTCCTAACCGGTTCTGGGCGAAAGATGATGTTAATACTGCCATGATAAATAGGTTGTTCCCGGCGCACTGGAATCTGCGAAAAGGGTTTCTGCCGAATTACATCCTTACCCGTGGTGAGTTGGCTGCAATACTCGTTCGTGTTCCTTTTGTTAAAGAAAAAATCAGGAGTTTAGAAAAAAACGATATTACTTTTGATTATAGTTATTTTGAACCCGAGGAAAAAGCGAATAAACCGAATGTAAATAAAGGTTATTTGGAATTATCAAAATCTAAGATATCAGCCAATAATAAAGAGAGGGTTGATATAAAGCTGAATACAAATCTGATTAAGTTGAATAAGCGGGTTAAGAAAGTTGAGATTGACTTGTCGGCTATAGGGAAGCTTTCACATACATCAATGATGGATGATGGTGGTTGGAATGACATGTACTCGAATGACGGTATATATACTGTGTCTATTGTGCCCTCGCCAAATATAGCTCCAGGCGAAAAGGTGCTGCCTATTCATGTTACTGATATTAGTGGCTATTCTTTTGATGATAACGCTGTTATGGAGGTTCTGTTCTCGCCACCAGTTGAGCCGAAAATTACTGAGGAATCTCCGGCAAGTGCTCCTGAAAAACAAGAAAGGCCTGCAAAGTCCAGTAATAATACACTCCCGCTAATGATAATTCCCCGGGTGGCTGTTCCAAAGGTAATTCCGATCGCAGCTGCGCAGAAAAAAGAAGAGCCTATGGCATTAACCGCAATAAAAAATGAGCTTTCACCTGATTCTTCCGAAAATATCTACATAGTCGTTCCTGGGGATACGCTGCTGGTGGTATCTTACAAGGTAACAGGCAGTGCATATAGATGGAAAGAAATTGCCCAACACAATAATATCCCTGTTGAAGAAAGCAAAGTCGACGATAAAATATCTTATTTTGCTAATATATACGTTGGCCAAAAGATATTAATTCCAAAAGAAATGGTCAAAAAGAAATAATAAAAATGAAGAAACTTATTTTTTTTATTTTTATTGTTTTAACCGTAATATTTTTAAGTGAATATAGTTTTTTTATGTCTTACGTGACCGGTGGGAATAAAGTATACCTGTTAAAGGGAAGTAATCTTTGTCCTGTTATGCGCCACATTAGCGAGCAAGATTCTAAGTATAAAGAAACTTTTGCCGCAATTATGCAGGGAGCCAGCTCTCTTGAGAAATTATTTGGCATAACTACTGCAATCCCTAAAGATTTGAAGATCATTGATATTAATGTAAAGACTGGTATAATTTATCTTGATTTTGTTGACGAGTTCGAGAATTGGCAGGGATCGGCAACGGAGATTAGGCTGGCTGTCTCTCAATTGGTCTACACTTTTACAGAATTCAAAGAAATTAAGGCAGTAGCCTTTGTTGTAGAAGGTAAAAAAAAGATCCTGGTCCTTGGCGGTGATGGGTATATCATCGATAAACCTTTGTCGAGAAAAGATCTTAGTCAGAACAATAAAAATTAGCTTGTTTCCTGGAAGATTTGCAGGCTGATAAGTTTGATATTATGTCTTGATAGCATGGTATCCCTGGAGGAAGAAGTTTATGGCAATAACACAAGATGATGTTGTACGAGTTGCTAAGTTAGCACGGTTAGCGCTAGTTGATGATGAGAAAGAAAGATTTACAGCACAGCTCGATAATATATTGTCATATGTTCAGAAATTAGATGAATTAGACACCAGTAAAATATCCCCGACAGCTCATGCCCTTACCTGTCAAAATGTTTTACGAGAAGATATCGAGAGACCTTTTGAGTCGCCAGAAGCTATTATGGAAAATGGGCCTGAAATAGAAGCCAATGCCTTTGTAGTTCCGAAAATAGTATGATATTCGGTCGTGAGATATTAATGGGGTGAAGGAGATTATTATGGAACCAGCGCAATTATCTGCAAGCGAATTATCCAATTTGCTGAAAAACAAAGAGATTTCTGCGACTGATATTTTAGATTCGGTTTATAAGAAAATTGAGTCAAGTGAAAATAAAATAAATGCCTATATTTCTTTAACCAAAGAACAGGCATATGTACAAGCGAAGTCTGTAGATAAAAAGATTGCTTTAGGAGAGAAGCTTAATCCTTTAGAAGGAATTCCTGTTGCGATAAAAGATAACCTTTGTATTAAAGGTGTCCGGACAACTTGTGCCTCGAAAATATTAAAGAATTTTATTGCACCATACAATGCTACAGTTATCGATAAGTTGCACGCTGAAGGTTGTATACCTATCGGAAAGACGAATCTTGATGAATTTGCTATGGGTTCCAGTACTGAGAACTCAGCTTTTGGTCCAAGTAGAAATCCATGGGATTATGCCTGTGTTCCTGGTGGGTCAAGTGGCGGGTCTGCTGCCTGTATTGCCGCAGATGAGGCAATTATTGCCTTGGGGTCTGATACCGGAGGTTCTATCCGGCAGCCGGCGGCTTTTTGTGGCGTGGTTGGGTTGAAGCCAACTTATGGAAGAGTATCACGGTATGGGTTGGTTGCTTTCGCTTCATCCTTGGACCAAATTGGGCCTATCACTAAAAATGTTACTGACAGTGCTTTCTTGATGAATGTTATCTCTGGTTATGATAGCTATGACTCAACCTCCAACACAGTACCTGTTCCTGATTACACCAAATCCTTGATCCCTGATATTAAAGGCCTGAAAATCGGAGTTATAAAGGAATTGATGGGGTCCGGTACGTCGAAAGGTGTTAGAGATGCGATACAAAAAAGTATAAATACCCTTACGTCGCTTGGTGCTTCTTGTGAAGAGGTATCGCTCCCTTCATTTGAATATGCTGTTGCAACCTATTATATTATTGCTCCGGCTGAAGCTTCTGCCAATCTTGCAAGGTTTGATGGCGTCCGCTATGGATATCGATCAAAAGAGAATGAAACCCTGGTTGAAATGTATGAAAAAACCAGAAGTGAAGGCTTTGGTCCGGAAGTGAAAAGACGTATTATGATTGGTACGTATGCCTTGAGTTCCGGGTATTACGACGCTTACTATCTTAAAGCCCAGAAAGTTCGTACTATCATCCGGGACGATTTTAATAAGCAGTTTGAAAAATATGATGTAATTATTTCCCCGACTGCCCCGACGGTAGCCTTCAAATTCGGCGAAAAAACTAAAGATCCATTGAGTATGTACCTTTCAGATATCGCAACAATTTCGATTAATCTTGCTGGGATTCCTGCAATATCGATACCTTGTGGTTTCTCTGAGGGATTGCCCGTTGGGCTACAAATAATTGGTAAACATTTTGCAGAAGAGACTATTCTTCGCTGTGCTTACGCCTTTGAGCAAAATACCGATTACCATAAACAAAGGCCAGCTTTAACTTAAGGAGCGATTAAGATGGGATATGAAGCTGTTATAGGACTGGAGATTCATTGCCAGCTAAATACAAAAACTAAAATATTTTGCGGATGTTCAACGAAGTTTGGCGAGGCAACCAATAAAAATATTTGTCCAATATGCACCGGAATGCCAGGAGCTTTGCCAGTGCTTAATAAGAAGGCCGTCGAATATGGTATGCGAGCAGCTTTAGCCTTGCATTGCCAGATACAGGCTCAAAACGTGTTTGCTCGAAAAAATTATTTTTATCCTGATCTCCCGAAAGGGTATCAGATTTCTCAGTTTGATAGGCCACTTGCCTTAAATGGCTGGTTGGATATTGAGTCACAACAAGGAAATCTGAGGGTCGGTATAACCCGAATCCATTTGGAGGAAGATGCCGGAAAGTTGATTCACCAAGGTGCCGACCGTATTCAGGGCTCTGACTATTCGCTTGTTAACTTGAACCGCGCCTGTACCCCGCTTATTGAAATTGTATCAGAACCGGATATGCGGACTCCGGAACAGGCACGCTTATATGTAGAATCAATCAGGTCTATTGTCAGGTACCTGGGAATATGTGATGGCAATATGGAAGAAGGAAGTTTGCGCTGTGACGCAAATATTTCTATTAGACCCGAAGGCAGCCAGAAACTTGGCACCAAAGTAGAAGTAAAAAATATGAATTCGTTCCGGTCTATTGAACGGGCGATAGCTATTGAGATTCAGCGTCAAATAGCTGCGGTAGATAATGGAGAAGTTATTCTTCAGGAGACAAGACATTTCGACGAAGCTACTGGGAAGACGAGTTCCATGAGAAGTAAAGAAGAGTCACATGATTATAGGTATTTTCCTGAGCCGGATCTATTGCCTGTTCTTATTTCTGAGGAATGGATTCACGAGGTTGAGAAGGACATGCCGATGCTTCCGGCAGATCGAAAGAAAAAGTATGTCGGGGAATGGGGATTATCAGATTATGATGCGGAAGTGCTTTTGCAAGATAAAGAGACTTCTGAGTTTTTTGAAAAAACAGTAGTATTAGGTGCTGATCCTAAGCTGGTTTGTAATTGGCTTATGGGAGATATTGCAGCTTATCTAAAAAATAATAATCTAGCACTTTCTTCGGCTAAACTTACTCCGGAAAGTCTTAAACAGCTTCTTGAGCTTATCGGTTCAGGAAAAATCAGTGGTAAAATTGGCAAGAGTATCTTAGACAAAATGATGGATACCGGAGATGCTCCGACGAAGATTATGGAGCTTGAAGGATTGACTCAAATTGAAAATATCGATGAAGTCAAAACTATAGTTCAGCGGATTATCGAAGCTAACCCTGGTCCTCGAGAACAATATCGAAATGGAAAGACAGCAACTATAGGGTTTTTTGTCGGACAGATTATGAAAGAAACCAAAGGCCGGGCGAAACCCGAGCTTGTCAATAAACTGCTTCAGGAAATGTTATGAAAAACCTTAAGATGCTTTATGCTTTCATCTGTGATGATGTGCGACATGAATTAGGTGGTAAGATGACCTATGTTGGACAGACCGAGGTATTACAGGTTCAGAAGTTTCCTGTAATTTTCCCCAAAATATGCGTTGTTTATTCTTGTATGGGGGAAAAAGGGAAGTATAAAGTATCCAGCCGTGTTACAGAAAAAGACAGCCAATCAATTGTTATTCAAATTCCTGAACATGACATAGAGATTATCAGCCTTGAGCAAAAGATCCGGGAAGTAATTCAAATCCATAACTTAAAAATTGAGAAACCTGGTAATTATTTGGTAGAAGTTTTTTATAATGGGGAATTGCTAACAGATTTCTATTTCAATGTAGCATTGCAAGCTTTAACAACCAAAAATGATAATACTTTTAATATTCCTATTATTATGTCATCAAAAAATTAGACTAGAAGTGCATGGAACTTTTTCTGAATTTTTCTCTTAATTTATTGATTTTTGCAGGATGAATCGGCGCTTCAAGCTTTCCTGAAAATATGGTAACCGGTGACTTTTTCTGCTCTATCAGCTCTTTTTGTTTTTCTTCGGCGATCTCTTTGCCTTTACTCTCCTGGTTTGAATTTGAGTAGTTCATTTCCATGGAGAGTTCTAGTTTTTCTTCTTTTTGGGCTTTTTTTATTTGTGAATTATTTATTTCAGTTTGCTCTTTATCCTGGTTCTTATTCGATGTCTGCTGTTTAATTCCGACCTCTTCCGACACTTTTATTGTTTTCAGATTGAATCTTTCTTCTTCCGAGAGTGCTTGTGAAGCGGCAGCAAGATGTTCTGCTGAGGAATTCGTTTTGGTAATAGGGGTAGGTTCGGTTTTGTTGGTTTGTGTGATATCATCGATTTGTTTTGAATAGTTCTGGGGCTTTATGTTCATAGCCTCCTGACTTATTTTAACCATGTGCTCGGCTTCTTTTATCGCCTCATTGAGAACGGTTTTCATCCTGTTCTCTGCGTTAATATAGTTGTTTGGTTTAGTATCTAAGGCAATATCTTTTAAATGTTTTACTTCGTGTTCAATTTCTCGATGGTAGTTTTGTTTTTCTTCACTGATTCTATTTTGAAAACGGAGGTCTTTTTGTAATATGTCATCGAGTTTGGTGAAAAGGTTTTTTTGGGTTTGCCTGCTTTCCTCTGCATCTTTAAGCAGTGTTTTTTCTGTTTCTAATTGACTTTTAATTCGCATTTCTTTATCCATAAATTAATTTTACCAACAATACTTTAAATTCAAACCTAAAACGGGTTTATAATTTGATAAGATATTAATTAAAATATTTAGTATGAGATTGATCTGCGGCGCCTACGATATTATGTTGATAATATATCGGATTGATATTAAAATGGAATGAACATTACTCTAAGGGGGGTTATTTGATGCAAAAAAAAGCGGATATTGGAATATTTGGCGGTTCAGGCCTCTATAAATTATTGGATAATGTTACTGAAGTTAAGATTGAAACTCCTTATGGTCAACCAAGTGATAAAGTCGCAATAGCAGAAATAGCGGGGAAAAAAGTTGCTTTTCTCCCACGACATGGTAAAAGTCATTCAATACCTCCACATATGATTAATTATAAGGCTAACATTTGGGCAATGAAGTCGCTTGGTGTTTCGTGCATTATTGGCCCAAATGCCGCAGGAAGCCTTCAGGAGCATATTAAGCCTGGAGATTTTGTTGTTGTTGATCAGTTTGTGGATAGAACTAAATTGAGAAAAGACACCTATTATGATGGTCCAATTGCTACTCACGTCAGCCCTGCAGATTGTTATTGCCCGGATTTACGGCAGGTAGCGGTTACATCGTCCAGAAAATCAGGTATTACAGTTCACGATAAAGGCACGGTTGTGGTAATTGAGGGGCCGAGATTTTCTACGAAAGCTGAGAGCCAATGGTTTACCTCAATGGGCTGGGAAGTTATTAATATGACGCAGTATCCGGAAGGTTATCTTGCCCGGGAACAGGAAATGTGTTATGTCTGTATCTCGCTTATAACTGATTATGATGCTGGGCTGATTGGTAACAGGATTGCTCCGGTATCTTCACATGAAGTAATGGAAGTTTTTAACCAAAATCTTGCTAAGATTAGGACTGTCTTGTTTGATATGATTGCTGCAATTGACCTTAATAGACCTTGTCTTTGCCATCAATCTAATACAACTGCCAGATTTGAATAATAGTATAATTCCTGTAGCGGTACAATGTAAGCTATGGCAAAATAATTATTGGTATAATAAAGAAAAAGACATAATTATAAAATATTAGTGGCTGGTGTCTTAGCTTAGGTTTCGGCATAGTGCCATCGTGGGTATTTTTTGGATGAAGAATAAAGTATTTAAGATAACAATTGCTGTCCTCGGTGCAATTGTTCTATTTGTAATTTTTACTGTTGTTACAATAGTTTCAAGTGGGGTTGTCCAGACCTATATTAAGCGGGTTATTGTAAATGAGCTGCAGAATACTTTTGTTTATCCCACGGTGGTTGGAAGTGTTGAGGGTAATTTAGTAACAGGGGTCGAAATTAATAATCTAGTGATTGGCAATGATAACAATCAGGGCGTAGCGAAGGAATTGCTGCGGGCCGAAAAAATTGTTGTAAACTACAATTTCTTAAATTTGCTCACTGGGAATAAGTTAATTAAAAAACGACTGGATATCACAGTTGTTAATCCCTCGATAAATATTGAGCACTATCGTGATGACACCTTTAATGTTTTAAAGGCTTTAATAAAACAACCGGAACAAAAAGGCCAAACATTTCCATATCATATTATTGCACATATCAGAGGAGGGACCGTTTCGTACCTCGATTTCAGAGGATTTTCAAGTAGCCCCTTAAATAAGCCGGTACTGAACAAAGCCAAAAATGTTACTGCTCAGGTAGTATTTGATGGAAAAAATGCAAAAATCCTGACTGAAGGTAAATTGAATGATCTCCTCGGGTATAAACCATTTAAAATCCTAGGAAATATTAACACTAAGACGAATAAATTCTCATTCAATGTAGATGCCCGAAAAGTTGATTTTGCTAAATGGGGAAATTATGTCGTACCAATTGATGGATTAAAATTTGTTAGTGGTCTTGGAAATGTCTCAATAAAGCTCTCCGACAAAAAAGAATCAACTACTAAAGACAATTTGCCGTTTACTATTGCAATCGCTATAAAGGCGAGAGATGTTTCTCTCAAAGTTCCGTGGATAAAGCCCCAAATCCAAGACGCAAAGGGGCTCATCGAAGTTACAAATGACGGTGTTATCTTTCGCGAAGTTAAGGGAATTGCTGCTGGGAACGCTTTTGGCATGGAAGGCAATCTGCATAATTTCCAAAAATTAAAAACCGATTTGACTATCAAATCTGATAGTTTTGATATTTCACATTCCAAGGAGTTTTATCCTTTTCTTGAGAAATGGCGTTTGCTCGGCAAGGCAAGTCTTGCTATTGCAGTAAAATCTGAGGATGAAGTGGTTCCTATCGTATCCGGTACGATTACTGTTCCCAGCGGAAATGTCTATTCTCATCCACTGAGCGGAGTCCTAGCGAACTTTAATTTGAAAAATAGTAAATTATACTTTGCCGTCGATAAAAGCGAGTTTTATCGAGGCGATCTGCAGGTGAGCGCGGATGTTGATCTTATTCCGAAAGTACCTGTTATTGCTGCACGAGGTCACGTTAGTCATTTAGATGTTAAAACGTTGTTTAAGGGTAGTAACTATATCCAAGGAGTGGCAGATGCAGATTTCGTTGTCGATGGAGCGCCGGATAACCTTGATATTAAAACCGAGATACATCCTGTAAATGTCTTGTTCCTTGGCCAGCCGTTAAAAAAAGGAACGGTTTTAACAAAGTCGCTTGACGGGGTTCTGGATTTTTATGATGCTATGTTTGTTACCCACTATGATGATATTATTGCCGGAAATGGCAAGCTTTTTGCGAACAGATCCTTTGTTGCAAACTTAAAACTAAATAATGTTTATTTCAATAATGTAAACTTGCGTAATGGAAAGCCTGGCCTTATCGCCGGCAGCCTTTCAGGGGAAGCTGCTATTAAAGGCATATGGAATGACTATTTGACGAAAGATCCCCTTCATTGGCTAACGGTATCCGGGAAGCTAACGGTTGCAAACCTTAACCTTCAAGGACAAAAGATAGAGAGGATTGATTCTTCTGTTGATATAGTGAACGATACATTGTCGCTAAATAATATAAAAGCTACCGATAAAGAATCGACAGTTGTCTCTGATCTTGTATTTGATAAGCATGGCCTGATATCCGGTGGAGTCAAAGGCCGCGCCTTTGATATCCAGAAACTTAACATTATTAAGAGCTATTTGCCTGAAAATTTTAGGGATGTTCAGGGGATTACTGATTTTCAAGCAAAACTTATGCGGAAGTTACCGCGCGAGACAGCTGCGGGAGCAAAATATTTTACCATGATAGAAGCTGTTGGGGACGTGAATGTTCGATCGGCTTATTATAACGGACAACCGGTAAAATTATTTCGTATGGATTATTCTTGGGATGGTAAGACGTTTTCAATGAATAACGTTAAAATTCAAGAGAATTATTCTTCAGTAGAAGGCAGCGGGTTTGTCAATCTGAACAAAGTCTTTAATTTCCGTTTTAAGAGCAGTTATTTTGTTTTAGATGAGATTAAGCAGTTAACGCGTAAGATAGGTGAAATCGGAGGAAACGGAAGTGGTGAAGGCGAAGTATACGGAACAATTCCTTCCTGGGATATTAAAGCCAAATTCGACATTTCAGCGTTTCGATATAACTCAATAATTTTTGATCGGACAAAAGGGGAAATAACCAAGAAGGGAAAGAATTTCACGGTTTCTCCTCTTCTTGTAACGTATAGAAAAAATAATTATAACGTTATCGGAGATTTTGTATTAAGTACTCCGTTTATTTATGACCTGTCATTTGATGTTCAAAAGGGTGATATAAAGGATATTGCTGTTTTAGTTAATAAGATTAAGACGGAATACCAGAAACGAGGCCAGCAAGAGGTAGCTACCGAAGGAACCCAGAATGTGATTGAACTAGATCAATATCTGGAAATTGCCCAACCTACCGAGCTTAAGGATACAGTGTTTCTTTATAGCAGTAATGATAATCAGGAAAATATTATAAGTAGTTTTAATGAATACAAGGAAATTGCCAAAAAACCATTAAATGAAGAGCTTGGATTCCAGGAGAACTTTGGGGGAATTGTTTCCGGGAAACTAAATGTCAGCAATAAAACCGGAGAATTGCGAGTTAATGCTGATATAGAAATCGATAAGGGGCATGTGAGCTCGATTAGTTTTAATCATTTAAAGTCGCAAATATCAACTAAAGAAAATCAAATTAATGTTGCCATTCTTGTCCGGGAAGGTCTCATCGGAGATGCAAATTATGACCAGATCGATGGCGAGTTTATTGTTGACAGTAAAAGGACCCTCAATATTAATAAGTTTTCTATGGCGGCAATGGGACAGTCCCCGCGCCAGGTAATTACGGGAAAAATTCCATTAGGTGAATTCCTGGGAGAGAAGAATTATGGTGAGATTGATATAAATGTTAGCCTTAATCAAGATGATATCAATTTGCTCTCGATTTTTAATAAAAACATTAAATGGCTTAAGAATGATGGCTATGTAGGCCTTCATATCGGAGGAACCCTTCGCCGTCCATTTATTAATGCGAAAGAGATTAAGATAATCAATGGCGAAATCAAACTGGCAGATGATCTCTTTATTAAATCGCCTCTTCAAATTACGAAGGCGGATATTTCCCTAAAAAATAATATCATTATGCTCAATGAATTCAATGTGCGCTGGAGAGGTAAGGATACCAATGGAAACACCAACCAATTTGAGGGTTACGGGAAGCTCTCTTTTCAGGATTTGACATTTTTAAGGCCTCAAGATATTGTTTTGGATTTCGATGTCTCGATGAAAGATACTAAGGTCAAAATAAATTTCCCGGAATTGTACATTGGGGAAATGAATATTTCGAATGCTACATTTAAAGGTCCTTTGATACTGCCTTTATCGAAGAGAGCGAAAAATGAAGCAGCAGCCAGAATTACTAACGAAAATGAGGTAGGCCCGGTACTTAAAGCGGATCTCTCCATGTTTAATGGTGAGATCCCTTTGCCTGATAATGGGAAAAGAAATCTTAAACCATCAATTTTACTCAATGCCAGGACCTATATCAGTAAAGACGTTCGCATTTCCGGGGGAGATTTTGCAAAAGGAGCAATTTCTAGTTTAGTTAATAACATTGATATCTATTTGACAGAAAATAAGAATCCGTTACTCATTAAGGGAAGTCTTAATACTGTAATTATTGATGGAAATCTTGAATTTCAGTCCGGGGAGATTGTCTTTTTGAATAAAAGCTTTCTTCTTATGGACCAAGCTCAGCAAGAAAAGTATTTTGAGAAAGGAAATATTAAAAGAAATAATGTCGAATTTGTATCCGAATTTGATGAAGAGCAAAATAGAAGAAGAGTCAAACCGGTCTTTCATATGGTCGCGATAACCGATGTTGATAGGACCGAGGTCGAGGTTACTGCAAATGAGTCTATCGATACCCAACCCACCTCAAAACAAAATGAGCCCTATAGTATGATATTTATGCTTGACGGGTCAGTAATGGACCCTATGGGAATGAGCCTGTATTTTTACAAGGATACAGCTCCAAGCCCAGAGCTGGAGCCTGGATATCCGTACGTTATCGGTAAGCTGACATATGAGCAATTACAAGAAATTACACGATATCTTTTCCCGGTGTTAGATCCTAAGTTTTATGAAGAACTTTTTACTTCCGGGTTTGAGGGTGCGAAAACGAAACAGGTGCTCAGCAGCATATCCGAAATGCAAATTAATACCTTGCTGGCCAGGCAGTTGAGACCGCTAGAGCGTGAACTGGCAGAGAATATCGGATTATATGATCTTAAATTTAACTACAATTTAGGAAAAAACCTTAATAAGGCAATTTTTGGTAAAACGGATACTGCTCCTGAAGAAAAAGATACGGCTACCGGGGTCGGCGTTGACTTTGCTTTTAAGCTGTTTTTCGATAGATTATTCGTAAAGATTAAAACCCAGCTTGATCAGGTTAAGACAACGGAGGATGTAGTGAAAGAATATGAGTTAACGCTCGCGATTTTAGAGTGGCTTTCACTTAATTATAATAATCGTTTGATACTTAACGAAAATGGAACGTATAGAGGTGGTTATTCACTTGAAGCTCAATATGGTTTTTAAACTTTTATTTATAATAACGGTGCTTTTCACTTCTGTGGCCCTCAATGCGGTGGAGCTTCCTCTTTCAGAGATAGACAAACGAGTTGTAGAAGGGATTCGATTTGAAGGGAATTCCCATATTTCTACGCAGGAAATCCTGTCTTCGGTAACGTTGAATGTTATTCCGAATAACAAGGTGTCAGTTCAAGAGGTGCGACAAGATGTACAGGTAATTTATTTCTTGGGATATTTTAAAAAGGTTGATGTTTCATTGGATTCCGGACCGTTGGGGATGATTGTGGTGTTCCATGTCATTGAGAATCCTTTGGTCCAAAATGTTTTCTTTGAAGGTAATCAGGTTTTTCAGAGTGACAAGCTTACTTCTTTGATCAGGACAAAAAAAAATTTGCTGTTGTCATATAAGGTAATTGACGAGGACATCGCTGCAATTGAGGCCTATTATAAAGACCGAGGCTATTCGCTTGTAAAAGTAAAGGAAGTCAAGTTTGATGCTGAAAACAATACGGTTACTTTTACTCTTAGTGAAGGAACTATAAACAACATTGTCTTGTCAGGAAATAAAAATGTTAGTGACAAAATAATATTACGGGAAATGGAATCGAAAAGAGGGGAGGTCTTTAATTCGTTTGTGTTGCGCAAAGACCGAGAACGGATTGTGCGTTTAGGATATTTTTCTACAGTGTCAGCTCCACGGCTTATCCCTGCTTCTGAAGGTAATAGTGTTGATGTCGCGTTTGATCTTGTAGAAAGAAAGATTAATGCTGTCGGATTGGCACTGGAAGAAGGTTTGCATGGTATTAATGCCGTAGCTAATTTGAAGATAAATAATGTTTTGGGAATTGGGGAAGCTTTTACCGGCCGGTTACAGTGGGGGCGAGAGTCAGCCTATAGTGCCCATTATTTCCAGCCATGGATTGGAGATGCTAAGGTTTCTTTAGGTCTGGACAGTTGGGTATTGAAAAATGCCAAAGTAAGCGAGTCAAAGGGATGGGATGTGGTTTTTGGCGTGCCTTTTGATGATTATATTCAGACTTTTTATTCATATAAATCAGAGAGGGTGACAGACCTGTCCTCTGATCCTACTCCACCATTTACTAAAAATAGTCTTGGATTTTCATTCTCGTTAGATAACAGAAATGATTATAAAAATACGAAGACAGGCGAACGGCTTTCTGCCGAAATTAATAGAGGCGGTGATTTCAACCTATTCAATTTAGGTGGGATCAATTTTTATCGGATAGTTGTCGATTACTCTAAGTTTCACTCGTTTTTTAATAATAAGCATACGCTGGCTTTCCATACGGCGATCGGGACATATAAAACTTCTATCCAGGTCCCTGATTCGGAGAAGTTCTTAGTCGGAGGGACGTATACTGTCAGAGGGTATATTGATGCCGTCGATTCTGTCAGAGGATTGCGTGAAGTGCTGGCTAATATTGAATATCGGATAGAGTTGTCGGATTATATTCGCTGGGTCTTTTTTTATGACGTCGGGTCTGCTTTCGATGATGATTTCAATGCTAAGGAATTACTTGCCGGCAGCGGAACCGGTCTGCGTTTCGCAACTCCGCTGGGAGCTCTTCGTTTTGACCTTGGGTTCTCCGGTGAACATTATAAAGTATGGTCGCCTAAAAACAATTTTGTTTTTCATTTTGGCTTGGGTGAGCTGTTTTAATTTCTTAATTTCTTGTTTGTGCTACCGGTCTACATATGATAAAATAAATAGGAATTATGCAATGGTGTATGCGTTGGGGGAGAAAGTAAAATATTTATGAAGAGAAAAATTTGCTTAATATTATTTGTTTTGTTTGTTTCTACTTCTTTTTCCGTGAGTTCCGCAGATAATAATCCACAACAAAGCTTAACTGTCAATGCAATTGGCGCAATTGCTCCAACAGATATAACTAGTTCTAATGAAACTGAAAAAACAACTGAAAAGTTACCTCCGGTAGAGAAAAGTTCACTTGTTAAAGAAGTAAAAATAATGGGCAATAAGCTGCTCTCACGAGAAAAGATTGCAGCCTACATATCTACCTGTCCTGGAGAGCCAATTAATGAGATTAAACTGCAAAAAGATGTGCAGGTTATTAAAGATACGGGATATTTTCAGGAAGTTATTGTAAAACAGCATAAAACGCCTGAAGGGATAGTTGTTGATTTTGCAGTAGAAGAAAATCCTGTCGTTAAAAAAATCGAATTTGAAGGAAATACTCTTTTTTCCAGCAAAGATCTTAGTCGGCTAATGTCGACCAAAGAAAATGAGATCCTTAATTATAATGATGTCAGAGATGACATGAAAACCATTGAAAGCTACTATCATGACAAAGGCTTCTCGATCATGAAGGTAGTCAATATAACGACGCCAGTCCCTGGAGAAAGCAATTCGGTTGTTTTTACCATCGTTGAAGGGGTCATAGAAAAGGTTCTTTTAGAAGGTAACAACAATACTCATGATAATGTTATTCTTCGAGAGTTGAAGATGAAGCCTGGAGATGTTTTTAATCAGGAAATGCTTATGGCAGACGGTCGGAGAATATTTAACCTGAATTATTTCACTAATGTTGTTCCCAAGCCTTTTCCTGGGTCGGACTCTAATTCGATAGTTATTGTATGGAGTGTTGAAGAAAAGAAAACCAGTGCCATTAATCTTGGTGGTTCTTTCGGCAGTTCACAAGAGTTTAGTTTTTTTGTTGACCTTAATCTTGATAATTTTAACGGGAATGCAGAACTTATTTCCCTGAAGGGTGAATGGGGTAAAAAAATTACCTCTTATCAGCTCAAATATCATAATCCCTGGATTGGAAAAGAAAGAACTTCTTTTACTGCAAGGTTGTGGAATACGGATAGTCAGTTCGATGATTACGATTATGGAAAAGCGTTACGTCGAGGCGGCGATCTTGTGTTTGGGCGTGAGTTGTCAGAGGCATGGGATGCTTCTGTTAAGACAAAATTAGAGCGAGTTGAGCCTAAAGACACTAACAGTAATTACAATATTTTTATGCTTGGCGGGTCGCTTAGCTATGATACTAGGGATTATTGGATGAACCCGTCAAAGGGGGATTATTACTCGTTCAGTCTTGAGAATAATAATAACCTGTTTGGTGTAGTACCTAATGCAGTTAATATGACAAAATATTTTATTAATATCCAGAACTTTTTCCCGGTGGTTGATAAACAGGTTATTGCGACCAGATTGTCCTGGGGCGAAATTTACGGGGACATCAAAGACAAAGATCCCGAACGTTTATTTATTGGCGGAGGTACGACCGTACGGGGCTTTACCGATACCAAGCCGTTTGCACGAGGGTCAAGACGATTGTTGGGAAGTGCGGAATACCGCATAACGTTTAATGATATGTTTCAAGGTGTATTGTTTTACGATTTTGGTAAAATGGGTGAAGTAGACTCGAAAAATGTTAATTTCGAAGGCGATAACAGCTGGCATTCAGGGTTTGGTTTCGGATTCAGGATCAATTCTCCCTTAGGGCCGATTCGATTGGATTTTGGGTGGACGGATCCAAAGGGGAACTTGGTTGATACTGAAACGAATGAAAGAGAATATAGCGCAATCCATTTTAATATTGGGCACGCGTTCTGAACCGATTAGGATAGAGGAAAATTTGCCTTGGGGTAAATAAATGCATAAAAAGTAGCAAACAATATGAAAGGGGTCCGGTGATGAATAAGGCAGTAAAGAGTATGGCAGTAAGTATCTTGTTTGTAGGCTTAGCAGCGAGCGTTTCGCTTGCACAGTCAATAGGTTATATTGATGTACAGCAGGTTTTTAACTCCTATGAAAAAACGAAAGCGGCTCAGGCTGATGTGAAAGAAAAAGAGTTAGCCTTACAACAGGAAATTGAAAAGAAGCAAAAAGAAATTGAAGCAGCAAAGAAGAAGAATACAAATGAAGAAAGTATTCAGAAAATGATAGAAAAATATGAAAAGGAACTCGAGCCAAAACGTAAAGAGCTGATGGAAATTAGAGAAAAATTAACAACGGAGATTCAAGCGGATATTGTTAAATCAACAAAAGCCGCTGCAAAGGAAGTTGGGCTTGATGTTGTTCTTGATAAACAGGTATTTATAACCGGGGGAATCGATATTACTAATTTGGTTATTAAAAAACTTAGTAGCAGCAAAAAATAATATATATAATAGCATAGGTTAACCTCGTAACTGCGGGCAGAGATGCCCGCTGTTATGATATTATAAGATAATCGCAATTGTCTGGTATTTGTAACTGTATTATTGATGGTAAGCTAACTGGGATTACTTTTCTCGGATAACATATAAACATAATGGGAAGATGCTTAATGCAATTAACAATAAGTGAATTATCGCAACAGGTTTCCGGGAGTATCATCGGTAATGGAGATTTATTAATTTCTTCGGTGGGTACGATTGAAGAGGCCGTATCCGGACAGGTTGCTCTTCTATTAGATAAGAATAAAAAAGAGGCGGCACTTTCATCTCAAGCAGATGTTATTATTGCGGCCGAAGATTATATAAACGATAAACAAAATATAATTCATGTTAAGAATCCCCGGCAGGTGTTGCCGATTATTCTTTCGTTATTTGAGCCAATAGATACTACTGTTAGCTCTACAATCCATGAAACAGCCGTAATTTCAAAGAGTGCTGTTATTGGGAGTAATGTCGCAATAGGCCCTTATTGCGTTATTGCGGAGAACTGTGAAATTGGTGCAGGATCAATCCTTTACCCCCATGTCGTTGTTGGATCGAATACGAGAATCGGGACAAATGCCAGAATATATGCTGGAGTATCTCTCTATCATCATTGTATAATAGGGAATAATGTCATAATTCATAGCGGAGCCGTGATCGGGAGTGATGGATTTGGCTATGTGCCCGAGAATAAGACCTGGAAAAAAGTTGTTCAGATAGGGCGTGTAGTCATCGAAGATGACGTTGAGATCGGAGCAAATACTGCAATCGATCGTGGTGCTATTGGTGACACGGTTATCGGATGGGGAACAAAGATTGATAATTTGGTACATGTAGCCCATAATATAAAAATTGGAAAATCGTGTGCCATCGCCGGACAAGTAGGATTTGCCGGAAGTACGACCCTTGGTGATAACGTTTCTGTTGCGGGGCAAGCAGGATTTAGCGGGCATATCAAAATCGGTAACGGCTGTACAATTCTTGGGAAAGCCGGTGTTACCAAAGACTTAGCAGAGAACCAACTGGTTTCAGGATTTCCAGCTCGCGACCATAGAGAAGAGATAGCTTTCGTTTCGCGATTAAGAAGACTGCCGGAAACAGTGAAAATAATTAAGAAAATATTAAAAGATAAAGGAATTCTTGATGATACAGAATAGCGTTATTGTTGCAATTATTCTGGCGTTAGCAGCTTCTTTGGCTTATGCTGAACCGACTGTCGGCGGCAGCTCCGGTATTATTGAAATGCCAACTGCTCAGGCTTTGCAATATAAAGAATGGAATATGGGCTTAAGCATTCATCAGCTGAGCAGTGCAAATTCATCAGTAAAATATCTTCTTAACCTTGGAACATTTCAAGGGCTTGAGGTGGGATTTGTCGGTAATAATACGAGTGAAGGTGTTTTTATTAATGCAAAGTTTTATTTGCTGACTGATAATACCAAGTATCCGCTTTCAATGGCCTTAGGTATTAGAAATCTTACCTCGTTTGCTGAAACTAATGTCTATCTTGTCGCCTCCAAAAAATTTCAACAATTTAATGCGCATCTTGGTTTCTCAGCAGATTTAAATAAAAAAGTTCAATCAAAACTTATGGCTGGGACGGAAGTCTTTTTTAGTAAGAATGTGTCGCTCTTAGCTGATGTGACTGGGACGGATGATCTCTGGCGACTGAATGCCGGAAGTCGTTTTTATTTGTCATCTCAACTTGCATTTGGGGTGTTTTTTCTTGATATTCTCGAATCCTCTAAAGATAAAAATGAGTCGGGCAGCATAAATATAGTGGGACAAATCAGTTGGACGGATTTTCTATAGTACAGAAAACTATTACGAAAGCTTTTACATTTACAGGAATAGGAATTCACTCTGGTAAAGAAGTATCTGCTACTGTGAGCCCTGCACCTGAAGATTCCGGTATACTATTTACTCGGCTTGACCTTATTTCTAATAATAAAATTATTGTAAAACCGGAAAATATCCGGTCTTTTTATCTGGGAAGTTGTCTGGCTGCAAATAATGAGGCACGAATTATTACCTTGGAACATTTTATGGCAGCCCTTTCTGCCTTCGGTATTACCAATCTCACTATTGATATGACCGGCGAAGAAATGCCTATCCTCGATGGTAGTGCCTCTGGGTACATTGACCTGTTTGATAAGGTGGGAATCGTATCTCAAACCAAACAGATTGCTGCAATTGTGCTCGACCGAGAGGTCTGGGTAACTCATAATGACGGACACCTTGTCTATCTTCCTGCAGATAATTTTGAGATAAGTTATTTTGTCGATTACGGCGATCCGATGATCGGCAAGCAGCAATATAGTTATTGTCATAGTAAAGATGCGTTTATGCGCGAGATTATGAATGCCAGGACGTTTGGTTTTTTTAAGGATGTAGAAGCTATGTGGAGTCGCGGATTGGCGCTCGGAGGGTCTTTCGATAACGCTTTAGTCGTTTATGAGGATCATTATTCTTCTGAACTTCGCTATCCTGATGAACCGGTTAAACATAAAATATTAGATTTGGTTGGCGACCTTTATCTATTAGGAAGACCCATGAATGGACATATCATTGCTATTAAATCGAGTCATGCACTTAATGGTAAATTCGCACAGTGTATTTCTGATGCGTATAACCTAAATTAGTATCAACTATTCAATTTTACTTGGATTACTGAAAAGGAGTTGTTTAATGATAGATGCACACCAAATATTTGAATATTTGCCACACCGGTATCCTTTTTTGTTGGTTGACAAAGTTGTTGAACTGGAGCCGCATAAGAGGGCAGTTGGAATAAAAAATGTTACAATTAATGAGCCGTTTTTTGTCGGACATTTTCCTAATCATCCGGTGATGCCTGGTGTGCTTATTATTGAGGCAATGACACAGGTCGGTGGAATTATGATGCTGTCTTCCGACGGTTTAAAAGGAAGGCTAGCCTATTTCGCAGCTATAGATAATGTAAGATTCCGTAAGCCTGTACTTCCTGGCGACCAGTTAAGGATGGAAGTGGAAATTGTGAAGTTCAGGGGTAGTATCGGGAAAATATACGGAAGAGCGCTGGTTGATGGGCAGGTTGTTGCGGAGGGCGAGTTCACGATCTCTCTGGTTGAGAAACAAAATAAAGTTCAGATTGATCCTACTGCGACTATCCATCCGTCCGCTGATCTCGGGAAAGATGTGAAGATCGGGGCCAATGTTATCATCGGGCCTGACGTGAAGATCGGGAACGGAACAATTATCGAAGCTAATTCTGTTGTCGAGAAGTGGACAACGATAGGAGAGAACTGTCATCTGCATTATGGATCTATCGTTGGCAGTGCTACACAAGATAAGAAGTATCAAGGTGAACGAAGCTTTGTGGAAATTGGAGACCGAAATATTATTCGTGAGTACGTCACCATAAACCGTGCCACCGGAAAAGACCAAAAAACGATTATCGGAAACGATAACTTGTTTTTAACCAATGTTCATATCGGACATAATTGTGAATTAGGAAATGGTATTATTATCTCGAATGCCACCGGACTTTCTGGTCATGTAATTGTTGATGATGAGGCGGTCATCGCAGGAATGGTCGGCGTTACACAGTTTTGCCGCATTGGGAGATTGGTAATGGTTGGCGGGTATTCGAAAGTCAATCAGGATGTTCCGCCGTTTGTACTTGTTGAGGGCAATCCAGCCAATGTACGAAGTATTAATATTGTTGGTATTCAACGAAAAAATGTTGAAGAGAACTCTATTTCAGCTATAAAAAAGGCTTTTCGATACCTTTATCGAAGCAAATTGAATCTTACTCAAGCGTTAACTGAAATCGAAAACAACTTGGAGCGGACAATAGAAGTCCAACAGCTAATAGATTTTCTTAAGGTCCCGACTGAGAGAGGGATTGCTCGCCGGGCGGTGAATCCAAGGAGAGCCGGGCATACACAAGAAGAGGATAAAGATGAATAAGAAAATTATGTTGATGGCCGGAGAGTTGTCCGGCGATATGCACGGTGCTTATCTTGTCCAGGCTATCAAGAAAGCTTGCCCGGATTGTACTTTTTATGGAGTCGGCGGATCGAGAATGCGAGAAGCCGGAGTGGATATCATTACGGATATTGTAAGAAAGAGTACGATAGGCTTTCTGGGTAATCTGGCTGTTATCATCGCTAATCTTCCATTGTTACTAAAGCTTATAAAAAAAATAAAGAATATTTTTATTTTCTATAAACCAGATGTTCTGGTTTTGATCGATAATCAGGGTCTCAATATGTATTTTGCGGCCATGGCAAAAAAATATAATATAAAAACCGTTTACTACATACCTCCGCAAGAATGGTTGTGGGGTACAAAAGAAGGAGCTATTCGAGTAGTTACGACTGTGGACAAAGTTATTACTATCCTTGAAAAGGAATATGTTTATTATAAGGGGCTGCGCAATAATGTAGAGTATTTTGGGCATCCGCTCCTTGATATTATTCCCCGGTATTATCAGGATGGCTTCGCAAATCATAAAGAAGCCAAAACTATTGGTTTATTCCCTGGAAGCAGAAAGCAGGAGATCGAAAAACTTACACCGCTCTTAAAAGAAATTGCTCAAGTTCTTTATTCGAGGGATAATGAATTGAGATTTTTGGTCGCTATTTCCGATAAATCATACATTGAGACCATTCAAAAATCATTTTCTATGGCTTCTATTCCCATTGAATTTGTTGAGGCAGATAGTTATAGTGTTATTTCTCGGAGTCAGGTTGTAGTTGGTGCCTCCGGTACTTTGGCGTTAGAATGTGTTATTATGCAAACCCCAATGGTTGTCCTTTATCGGTTACCTAAACTTGATTATTTTTTTGCTAAGAAAATATTGAAAATAAAGGTTGAATATATCAGTTTGCCTAATATTATAATGGATGAAATGATCCTACCTGAATTTATTCAAGAGCAAATTGATAATCAAAAAATAGCGGATGTCATATTGGAGATGCTTAATAATAAGCAATTCTATACTGCTTTTCTCGAAAAAGTTAAAAATGTACGAGCTAAATTAGGTGAACCGGGAGTTCTTGAGAGCGTAGCACAATCGGTTCTTTCATGTTAAACTCACTACGTTCACTTCTCCTTAGTGAATTGAGACTGCCGGTCCAGGCTGAAGGCCTGGATGTTAAGTAAGGAACCATGATGATTTCAATTCTGGCTTTTTTATTTGTATTTGCAACAGTAGTTTTTGTCCATGAATTAGGCCATTTTGGTGTTGCAAAGCTGATGGGTGTGAGAGTTTTTGAGTTCGGATTAGGATTTGGCCCAAAACTTATTAAGTTTAAAAGAAACGGCACGATCTATAGTGTCAATGCTATTCCTTTGGGTGGGTTTGTAAAAATAGCCGGATTGGATGATGAAGAAGTAAAAAGTCCTGATTATGAACCTGGCGAAAGTTATAATTCCAAAAAATTGTGGCAGAGAATTCTGATTATCTTAGCTGGACCGGTTATGAACGTTGTTCTGGCTTTTGCTGTGTTTTCTGCAATAAACTTTTTTGTCGGCGTTCCAGGGAGTGTGACGAATACTATTGAGAAAATAATTCCTTCTTCTCCTGCCAGCATATCCGGATTGCGTAGCGGAGATAAGATTCTTAAAGTAAATAATTATACCGTAACTAACATGGAGCAAGCTATCAGGATAATCAATGACTCGAAGGGTGAGCTGTTGAACCTGGTTATTTTGCGGAGTGGCCAGAGCAAAATAATTCAACTGAGAGCCTTCTATGATAAGACAATAAACCGGTATATCCTCGGAATTAACCTTGCTTCCGGACCTAACATAAGGTATAATCCTTTTGTTTCCCTGAAATTCGGCGTGCTGGAAACCTATCAGTTAAGTAGAATGATAATTGTGGGTATGGTAGCTTTTTTTACGGGACACATTCCGCTTGAACAAGTAGCCGGACCAATCGGTATAGCACAGATGTCATCGCAAGTAGCAAAAGAAGGTTTTTTGATATTGCTCAGATTTCTGTCTTTTTTGAGCATAAATTTAGGCATTTTGAATCTAATACCGTTTCCTGCTCTCGATGGAGGCAGAATCCTGTTTTTGCTGTTTGAAGGTATAGCCGGTAAGAATGTTGTTACGGTCAAAAGAGAGAACTTTGTTCATTATATAGGTTTTGTCATACTTATATTATTTATTATATTTGTCACATATCATGATATAGTGAGGATTTTTAAATAATGGAATTAAAAGTTAGCGAAGAAGTTACTAATTTACTTGCAGATCGAGTTGAGCATGTGAGGCAAAAGGCTTTAAATATAAGAAAGCATATTTGCAAAATGATAAATAATTCGGGATCAGGGCATCCCGGTGGATCTCTTTCTGTTACTGATATTATGGCAACCTTATATTTTGGCGGTATTCTGAAATATGATCCTAAAAAGCCGCAGCTTAATGAAAGAGATTATCTCATCCTCAGCAAAGGACATGCTGCCCCGGCACTTTATGCTGTGTTGGCTGAAGCAGGTTTTTTTCCAGTCCAACATCTTAATTCTTTGAGAAAACTAGGCTCGCCTTTGCAGGGACATCCTGACAAACGAAGTCTGCCGGGAATTGAGATGTCGACAGGATCTCTTGGGCAGGGCTTGTCGGCAAGTGTGGGCTTAACAGCAGCACTTCGGCTTGATAATAAATCTAATAGAGTTGTATGTGTTATGGGGGATGGTGAGCTTCAGGAAGGTCAGATATGGGAAGCTGCCATGAGTGCTGCGCATTATAAATTAGGGAATCTTACTGCGGTCATTGATAGGAATTGTTTGCAGATTGACGGTACAACTGAAGAGGTAATGGCACTTGGTGATGTGGCCAAAAAGTTCGAAGCTTTTGGCTGGAAAGTCATTAAAGTCGATGGTCATAACTGTGAGCAATTATTACATGCATTCGATAAAGATCAGATAGAACCGACGAAGCCTTTATTGGTACTAGCAAATACGGTGAAAGGCAAGGGAGTTTCGTTTATGGAACATAATCTGAAGTTTCATGGTACGGCTCCAACCTGCGAGGAATGCGAAAGAGCGCTTCAAGAGCTTGTTTAAATGAATAGAAGGGATCAATAATTACTACTATGTTCAAAATGGCCGCAACAAGAGATGCTTATGGTAAAACGCTGGTTGATCTTGGAAAAAAAAATAAAGATATTGTTGTGCTTGATGCAGATTTGTCTTGTTCAACGAGGACTTCATGGTTTGCGAAAGAATTTCCTGACAGATTTTTTAATGTCGGTATTGCTGAACAAAATCTCATGGGGATTGCTGCCGGGTTAGCTTTGGGCGGCAAGATACCTTTTGTTAGTACGTTTGCTATGTTTGCATCCGGAAGATGCTGGGAACAGATCAGAAATTCAATTGCTTATCCCTGTTTAAATGTTAAAATCGCTGCAACACATGCGGGAATAACTGTTGGTGAAGACGGGGCTACACACCAGGCCCTCGAAGATATTGCAATAATGCGAGCAATACCTTATATGAGTGTTATTGTTCCCGCGGATGCTATTGCAGCAGAGCTGACTATTCGGGAGGTTGCTCGAACCCATGGTCCTTGTTATGTAAGGATGAGCAGAGGTAATACCCCGGTTGTTTATGATACTTATGCGTTGGATTTTAAAATAGGTAAAAACAATACCCTTAAAAAAGGAAAAGATGTTACGATAATTGCATGCGGACTTATGGTCAGTCATTCAATCATGGCGGCTGAGGAACTTGAAAAAGAAAATATTAGTGTTGCTGTCGTTGATATGCATACCATAAAGCCTGTCGATAAAGATTCTATTATTAGTGCGGCTGAACGTACCGGTGCTATTGTTACAGCAGAGGAACATTCCGTAATAGGTGGGCTAGGAAGTACCGTGGCTGAAGTGCTGTCTCAGAATAAGCCGGTTCCGATGGAGATGGTAGGGATCCCTGGAGTTTTCGGCGAATCCGGCGCTCCTGATGAATTGTTAGAAAAGTATCATTTAATGCCAAAAGATATTGTCAAAGCAGTGAAAAAAGTGCTGATTAAAAAAGAGAAATTTCTTCGGGTAAAAGTATAATAGTTTGTACCGCCCGATTACTAGTTGACGGATAAAATCATGATAAAGCTCCAGAATGTTACTAAAGTATTTCCAAACGGCTATAAAGCATTAGCGGATATTAATTTGCATATCGGTGTAGATGAGTTTGTTTTTTTGGTTGGTAGCAGCGGGGCGGGAAAATCGACGCTCATGAAGCTTCTGTTAAGGGAAGATGTCCCTTCTGCCGGAAATGTTTATATAGACAGCATTAATATTAATAAGCTTCATATCAAGCAAGTTCCTATGTTGCGCAGAAGTATAGGTGTCATATTTCAGGATTATAAACTTCTGCCTCGAAGAACCGTCTATGAAAATGTGGCGTTTGCTCTTGAGGTTGTTGGCCGATCGAGAATGCATATCCGACGTCAGGTTGCCCAAGTTCTGGATCTTGTCGGGTTGCTGCCAAAACAAAAAAATTATCCTGCGGAATTATCCGGCGGTGAGCAGCAACGCGTTTGCATTGCCAGAGCCATTGCCAATAACCCTACAATTTTGCTGGCTGATGAGCCAACTGGAAACCTTGATCCGAACACCTCGTGGGAGATTATGTTATTACTTCAAAAGATTAATAAAAGGAAGACTACTGTTCTTGTAGCAACCCATAATAAGTCAATAGTTGATACGATGAGAAAACGCGTTATTGCCATAGAAAATGGAAAAATTGTCCGGGATCAGCAATTAGGAGCTTACGGATATGAATTTTAAAAATTTAGAGTTTTTTTTAAAAGAAGCTTTTTTTGGATTGAGCAGAAACCAATTAATGAGTTTAGTTGCTGTTATTACGATAACAATATCTCTTGTTATTTATGGAACATTTATTTTGGGGCTCTATAATATATTTTCTATGACGGCCTCTTTGCAAAATAAAGTTGAGGTTATGGTTTATGTTAAAGATAATGTAGATGATTCCAGCCTCGACAAAATAAAGACAGAAATTACGTCTCTTGTGGGAGTGAAACAAGCTGATTTTATTTCTAAAGCGGAGGCCTGGGAAAAGTTCAAAAGCAAATTTGCGTTAAGCCTTGAGTTAATTGGTGATGATAGGAAAAATCCGCTACCGCATACTTTTAAAGTACAGGTAACTGATGTTAAGTATATTGATAGTGTAGCTCAGAGTGTTAAGGGAATCGAGGATGTTGAAGAAGTCCGATATGGTAATATCATTGCTCAGAAATTAAAAAAATTAATTCGGGCAATTCAAGTCGGGGGGACTATTCTTGTGGTTCTTCTCGTTATTGCAACACTTTTGATTATTGTTAATACTATAAGGTTAACGGTAATTGCACGGCAGAATGAGATCACAATTATGCAGCTAGTGGGAGCGACTGATAATTTTATAAAATGGCCGTTTATTATTGAAGGTATTATCCTTGGACTTTTTGGAGCTGTAACAGCGACACTTATGCTACGTTTCATTTATAATGCGTTAATCAGCAAAGTTTCCCAGAGTTTGCCTTTTCTTGCTATGGTGACTGGGAAAGAAATCTTAACATTTATCTATATATCTGTTATAGTAATTGGAACATTTTTGGGTATGGTTGGGGGTTATATTTCAGTTTCGAGAACGTTAAAGATGTCATACAAATAAAGAGGAGGAAATTATTTATGTTGAAATTTATGAGAAAATATTCTCAGCAAATATTGATAGGAATTTTAGTGGCCTTTGTCGGGTCAATTGTTATTTTTGGATTATCGTCGACTTTTTTTATGGGTCCAAAAATGAATAATACTGCTCAGCAGCCACAGTTCACTGAGTTTGCTACGCTTAACGGAGAACCATTGGATTATTTTAAATATGCACAACTCATGAAGCGTGCTTTGATGAGGTTCAATGGAAGTGATCTTGATCCTACTATTGTCGAGTATCTAAAGTATAATGTATTTCAGGAATATCTTAATTATTCAATATTGCTTAAACAGGCTGATGATAACAATATTAAAGTAACCAGAAAAGAAATTAATGATCAAACAAATAATATTATTTCTGCATATAAGCTTAAAGGGAAAAGTGAGTTAAAAGATTTGCTTGAGCAGAATGGCCTGGAGTACAAAAAATTTGTTAGTGACTTGGAAAATGACATAAAGGTAGCGAAGCTTAGAAATGGTATTGCTGCCAGTATTCAAGTTACCAATCAGGATTTGAACAATTATTACAAGGAAGTTAAAGCTCGTCATATACTGATCAAGTTTCCTGAGGTAAAAGATGCTACAAGCATCAAAGAGAAAGAAGCTGCGACGGAAGTTGCTAGAAAAAATGCAGAAGATCTACTTGCCCGAGCTAAGACCGGGGAGGACTTTGCAAAATTAGCAAGTGAGTACTCATCTGATTCTTCCTCTAAAGCTGGTGGTGATTTGGGCTGGTTTGGTGTCGGTATGATGGTGCCGGAATTCGAAGCGGCAGCGTTTAGCCTTGCACCTGGTGAGATTACCGGACCTGTAAAGACTCAATTCGGCTTCCATATCATTAAAGTAGATGATGTAAAATACAAAGATCGACCAGAGAATAAAACAGACGAAGATCTAAAAAATGAATTACTCGAAAGAAAGAGACAAGAAGCTTTTGAGACCTTTATTTCACCGCTTAGAAAAAATATAAAAATTGACATTTTTGATCCGGAACTTCTTGCTTATCAATACAAGATGCAAGGCAAACTTGATGATGCAATTAGCCAGTATCAAAGAATAATATCAAAAAATCCGGCATCCCCGATTCCGCATATTTATATCGGACAAGTATATGAGTCTCGTAACGAATACGATAAAGCCCTTAGTGAGCTTGAGAAGGGAACAATTAAAGAGGAATTGAATACTTCATTGAAAAGCCCATATTTACATATAGCAATTGCTGATGTGTATAAAAAGATGAAAAACAATTCCACGGCAGTGAAAGAATTAAAAACAAGTTCTGAAATGGCTGGCGATAACTTGATGTTGAGAGAACAGTTGTCTTCTAGTTTTAAGGAACTTAATGAATCGGCATTGCAAAGAAATGAAGAAGAAGAAATTGCCCGGATTAAAAAAGCATTGGAAGCAAATAATGCTGCTAATTTGCCAACTGGTAATACAGGTGCCGCTGTAAATCCAACTCCAGCGGAAACTATAAAATAGTAGATTTATTTTTTGAGAATAGAAAAACTAATACCCTGCAAAAAAGCAGGGTATTAGTTTTATGTGCGCCCAGCATGGGCGCTTTCTAGTCGGTGAAAGTCCGATATGGGGGTTGATAGTGCCAACCATTAGCTCAAGACAAGGGTGTCCATCGTGAGGTGGAATCTGAAGGAAGTCGGCGGCAAAG
>Ga0209000_1000263_pt1 | contig 60708 bp, 56 predicted proteins | sample RifGroD2_FD_183998 | JGI IMG/M metagenome (GOLD analysis project Ga0209000, IMG submission 183998) | Groundwater microbial communities from Rifle, Colorado, USA - Groundwater D2 (SPAdes) (version 2) | ecosystem: Environmental > Aquatic > Deep subsurface > Groundwater | place: Rifle, Colorado... | reverse complement strand
CCTGTGTTTTTTATACTGGCTTTCGACACCAAGTATATTATACAACACAGGAGTTTTTTTGTCATCCTCATCGCTACTGCTTACTCTATTCTCACCAGCTCCGCTGGTGGTTTCGACATCCAATGACAGGACGCACGCAGCAGAGCTACGGGGAATTGACCCTAAGAGATTAAAATAAGGGTATGATTAATCATACCCTTATTTTAATCTCTTAAACATGCTCTTTTTATGTCTTTTAGGGTCGGTTCCTTCTTTTTAGGAACTGTCCCTTTTATTAACATTAGATTTGTAGACTTTTATATTATGTCTTTTTCTTTAATAAGTTTTATATCTTATTCTGTTTTTGTTTTATGAGGACAGTTCCTAAAAAGAAGGAACCGACCCCTTTACAATTTCCAGTTCTCATTACTCCGACCATTTTATAAGTCCCATTTCTATATAATTATCTTTATAGCTGTTATTTGGTATCCTCTTGCAGTATAAGTTTTATATCTTATTCTGTTTTTGTTTATTTGTGGGGACAGTTCCTAGAAAGAAGGAACCGTCCCCTTTTTCCAGCTTCTCCTTACTCAGCCCATTTCATAAGTCCCATTTCTATATGATTATCTGTATAGCTGTTATTTGGTATTACTCTTGCCGTATATCCAATCTTCCCTATAAAATCGAGTTTTACACTGGTTTCATATTGATAATAGTTTCCATCCATGTCGTCTTGCTTATACATAGGTACTGTCTTGTATTCTACTATATTATCGTTATCATCCATTATCCCTATATAGGCCTGCACTATAACATCATCTTCTGATAAATTTTCTAGTTTTACATTTGCAGATAGTATTATTTCCTCACCATATTCTGCCCTGCTTTGTGATGCAGTTTGAACAGTCCTTATATCAATCTTATTCCAATTTGCATAAACTTTTTCTTTCCACTCACACATCTCTTTAATAACATGCGCATTATCTTCATAAAGTATATTCTTATTTTTAATGCAATTAATGTAAAACTTTTCATAGTATTCCTTTACTTGTCTATGCATACTAAAGTTTGATGCTAATGTTACCATCGATTTTTCCATCATTGCAACCCATCTATCCGAATATCCTCTGTCGTTTTTCTCATAGTACATTGGTATAATCTCATTTTCCAATATATTATACAATATCTTACTTTCCTCAAAGTCTTGTTCTTCTGTTGATTCAAACTTACGATAATCACCTATAGCCCAGCCATTATCCTTATTATATCCCTCACACCACCAACCATCTAGCACACTAAAGTTTAAAATTCCATTTGCTGCAGCTTTTTGTCCACTAGTACCTGAGGCTTCATAAGGACGCCTTGGCGTATTTAACCATACATCAACACCTTGCAACATGTGCCTTGCTATATTCATATCATAATTTTCTATAAATATTATCTTATTTATAAAATCTGGTTGCATTGATAATTCATATATGTTTTTGATAATTTCCTGCCCAGGCGCGTCAGCTGGATGGGCCTTTCCTGCGAATATTATTTGAACAGGCCTTTCCTGATTATTTACTATTTTTTTCAATCGTTCTATATCCCTAAATATCAGGTTTGCTCTTTTGTAAGTTGCAAATCTTCTAGCGAATCCTATGGTTAGCACATTCTCATTTATATTTAATATATTACAAAAATTATCGCTTGCATATTCCCTTTCTCTTTGTATACCTACTCTTTTCTTTGCTAATTCCATAAGCTTTCTTTTATTCTCAAAATGAGCTTGCCATATTGAATCATTAGGCACATCATATATTTTATTCCAAACCTCTTTTGCATCTATATTTTGCCTATACAATGTTTCAAAATTTTGACCAAACAAATTTTTTATATTTGGTGCAAGCCATGTAAAGCTGTGAATTCCATTTGTTATATAATCTATTGGCACCTCTTCTGTAGGCACATTATTCCATACCCCTTTCCATAATTCGCGAGATACAACGCCATGTAACTGTGAAACAGCATTGGAATAGATCGATGTTTTTAATGCTAGCACTGTCATACTAAAAAGCTTATCACAATAGTTAGAGGTATACTCACCTAGCTCAAAGAAGCTTGTTTTCGTTATTTTAAACATATTTATATAATTTTTAAAATATCTTTCTATCGAACTAAATGGAAACATATCATTTCCTGCTGGGACTGGAGTATGTGTTGTAAATATTTCATTTGACCTCACTAGTTCCAATGCTTCATAGAAATCAATATCAGCATTCTTCATGCTTTGTGCAATTCGTTCAAAAACTAAAAAGGCAGAGTGACCTTCATTGATATGCCACACAGACGGAGTAATCTCTAACTTTTCGAGTAATTTAACCCCTCCTATACCAAGTAGCATCTCTTGTTTTATTCTTTGATTATAATCTCCTCCATATAAAGAATCAGTTATATCTCTATTTTCACCATCATTTTCAGGGATATTGGTATCTAACAAATATAATTTATTTATCCCTATTTCTATTTCCCATGCTTTAGCCAATACCTCTATATCATCTATATCTATACTTACCCTTATTTCTTCTCCATTATAATCATGTACTGGTTTTACTGGTAAATCAGTAAAATCATTCGTAGTATAAATATTTCTTTGTTCCCCATCCTTTGATATATTTTGTATAAAATAACCGTTCTGATATAAAAGACCTACGCCAACAATAGGTATTCCAAGATCACTTGCCGATTTTAAATGATCACCCGCAAGTACCCCAAGCCCACCTGAGTATATCGGTATACTTTCATGCAAACCATATTCCGCGCAAAAATAGGCTATGGCATCTTTTTTATAATTTTTATAATTATTCTCTTGCCAAGTATCTTTCTTTTTTATGTAGCTCTCAAATTCATTCACTACATCATTATATAAATTTATAAAATTTTCATTTTCGCATATAGCTGTTAGTTTATCTTCTGATACATTATTAAGTAACTTGACCGGGTTATAGTTCGTGCCTTCCCACAGTTCCTCATCTATCTGACTAAACATATCCTTAGCTTTACTATTTGAAGTCCACCAGATATTATAACCTATAACTTTCAACATCTTTAATTTATCTGGAATTTTAGGCACAACAATAATCTTCTCAAAATTCATATATACTCTCCTCTCATCTATAAACCTCAGTCTTTATTTTTTTTATCTCTAATACTGCTATAATCTATATTATTCCATGACATGCAAAAAAAATACAAGTAAATTTGTTTACTTGTATTTTAACCATCACTAATTATATTTTAAAATTTGCACATACTAATTATAAAGGAGTGATTTGATGAGTGATAAAAATAAAATTGATACTTCGAAAGTAAAAAATGATAATCTGAAATTATTAGCCAAAAGTACTGACACAAAGGAGATTAGCTCTGACGCTACTACACATTTTGCAAGAGCTAGAGGTCAAGGTACAAAATAAAAAACAAGTAAGTTGCTTACTTGTTTTTTATTTTGAAAAGCTCTTACGATTCTGAGATTTTAATAAGTTCTCTTTAAAATTTTATCTATACCACCAAATCTACTTGTTCGTTAAGTGAAGGTTCCAATACTTTTAACATTTCTTCTTCCAGTTTAGAAAGCGAAATATTCAATCCATCTATTGGGATCCGTACTCGTGGTTCTTTAACTGTTTCATTACTGCCATCAGCATCATTTATTAAAGTAACTTGTCCAATTATTTCATTTGGATCATTATATATTTCAGTTTCTTTTATCTTCGTACTATTAATTATTTCATACTTATACATATCAATACAATTATGAAGATTGGGATTTCCATCACCTTTTTCTGCTTTAAGCATATACATACAATTACTACTATTAATATCAAGAGTGCTAATAAGTAAATTAGACTTTGTACTAACTCTTATACCTCCACTCTCATTAAGGCTAACTTCTATTCTTTCACCAATCCCTTGCACAAAGTTATTATTTAGGTAACCGACTACATTTTTTATCAATCTTTTATCTATTCTAACACCTTTTGCTACTACATCTAAAAATAAATTTAAATCTTCTTTAAAATCCTTTTTACTTTCTATACTCCCCGTATCACTCATTGTCTTAATTTCATGCATATAATTTAATATTTTTTCTAGTGCTTTAGCTTGTTTTATCTTATCATTTTTTTCCTCTTGTTTTATGGCTACTATTTCCTCTATTTTTTTCATTACACAAGCCCCAAATTCCTCATCTGATAAGTCTCTAAATTCTTCCAATTTAACTATTGATGTGGCCAACTCAAGTTTATAATCTATACCTTCTGGTACATTATAAACTCCTGAAGATTTTGAGTTTTCTTCGGAGCAAACCCATTTGTTATTTATATAAAAATTCTCAACAAATGTAACTACATTATCAACACTAACTTTACTTACAAGCTCTGTTAGCATTTTTTTCTCTTTTACATCAATAGAATTATATAAATTGGCCGATGCTGAGCCATCTTTGTTTTGCTTTTTTAACAGAAAACTCTCCTTGTTATCACTCTGCAAAACAATTTGGTGTTCTTTTGTGGAATGAGTAATAACTAGCCCTTTAGAGCTCTCTTCAAATTTCAAATCATCTTCCTTATTACCCTCTTTGCAACATTTAATAACATAATCTAATGCATCTATAGGTGTATACTTATGAAGTTCAGTGCAACCCGTAGCTCCTAATAAAAATAAAGTCATACCTCTCCACACTACATATTCTTTAGACCCCAGTTTAGATTTACAAGCCATATCAAATGCTATTTTTAAACTTTCTAGATTATTCGAATCATTATTGTTCATTTTTTATTCCTCCTATATAATTAAATATTTTTTCGCCATTAATATTCCAAATTATATATTATTTTTCAAATTATGTCAATATATATTGGGAGTAAATCACAGTATCCTTTTGACAATGAACCTCCCCGCAGCAAGCTGACGGGGTATCATGTTGTCATTGCGAGGAACGAAGCAATCTCTCTTTTGTCTTTTAAAGAACGGGATTGCTTCGTTCCTCGCAATGACATATTTAGCACGCAGCAGAGCTGCCGGGAATTGACCCTGAGAGATTAAATTGACTCAATAATTATTCACCTCGTAAAGACTACTTTTATTAGTATCTTATAACTATAAAAAAGGCAATATAACTGCCTCCCAACTTTTAAAACTTCCACTCACTTCTCCTACAGCTCTTCTTCCATATTTCTATTTATCTCTTTAACTTCACCTGTAAATTCTTCTTCTGGGCATTCCATTAATTGAGGTGCAGAGTCAGCGACTACCATAGATACCTCAAACAATCTATAAATATCATTATTCTAAGAAAGTATATCTTCAGTTTCTTGTTGAATATCCATAATTTTTTCCTCAACTTCAATATAAAATTTATCAGGTTCACATGTCAATAATTCTATACTGAAGTCAGCTGTTCTCATTGCCAATTCACGATGTGTTGAAATACTTTGTATTCTAGGAACAAATGCACTTCGAGGATTTTCATAAATTTTAGAATTTTTTACAGTCAATAAATCTGTATTTCTTCCATCACAAGGTACTATACTTACCTGTGATATTTCATATCCCATTTTTTCATCTGATTTATATTTATCTACATGAATACTTTTTTCTGGTTTATTTTCATTTTCTTTAATACTATGTACAGTAACCAACTTATTATCTACAACAAAAATTTCAAACTCCACATTATGAATACCAAGATATGGATTCGATTCATCTTCTTTATAAGTACGCCCAATTACTAAACTTCCTTTTTCGTCTTTATAAATATTTTTAGAGCTATTCTTATGGCTAAAATCAAAGAAATGAAAACATTCATACATAATATCAGGTTGACTTTTCAATTCCTTTGGTGCACCTAGTAAATCTAATATTTTATTAAAATCTTGCATTAACTTTACACAAAAAATATTTTCATAATCATAGTCTGACATAACACTCATTCCAGTGACCATCGAAAATTTAAAATCATTATATATTTCATATGCTTTTGACATTTCATCCATTAAATCACTTAATTCACTTATAGCTTTTTTATTATCATTATTATTCATCATTTTTATCCTCCAATATATTAAAATACTGTTTTTTATTATCCTTATGCTATATTATTTTACATATTATGTCAAGAGCTTATTGAAAATATTTGCATTTTCAATAAGCCCTTGTCGCAGGTATTCCAACCCTACAATTTTTCATCATTCATAGTGTTGTGCTTACTATTAATCTTTGTTTTTTATATTTTTCAAGAATTATATTTTATCCCTAAGCTCCACAAGTTTCGCCAAAGCTTCCATAGGAGTCATATTGTTTATATCCATATTTTTTATCTCATCTATCAAGTCATCGTATTTATTATCAGTGAAGAGTGTAATCTGAGCGCTATTGGGCGTACACGCTGGTACCACATCTACAAAAGGCACCCCACCTAGCCTCCCCTCCGTAAGGGGAGGCATTTGCTTACCGTCTTTTTCCAATTTCAATTTTCTACTTTCCACTTTCAGTTCTACATTAAGTATCTCATTTGCTCTATTTATTACTGACATTGGGAGTCCCGCTAGTTTGGCTACCTGTATGCCGTAGCTGTTATCTGTTCCTCCACGTACTATCTTACGTAAAAATATTATGTCATCCCCATTTTCTTTTACTGCAATTCTATAATTTTTAACTCCTTCTAGTTTTCCTTCTAGCTCGGTTAGCTCGTGATAGTGTGTTGCAAATAATGTTTTGGCTTTTATGTTTTGTTGTATGTACTCTACTACTGACCAAGCTATGCTAAGTCCGTCAAATGTGCTTGTCCCTCGTCCTATTTCATCTAATATGAGTAGACTATCATTTGTTGCATTGTTTAGTATGTTTGCTACTTCTGACATTTCCACCATGAAGGTACTTTGCCCAGATGCTAGATCGTCAGATGCTCCAACTCTCGTAAATATTCTATCTACAATACCTATCTCAGCATTGTTTGCTGGTACAAAGCTTCCTATCTGTGCCATGAGGGTTATGAGTGCTACTTGTCTCATATAAGTAGACTTTCCTGCCATGTTTGGTCCTGTAATTATTATCATGTTATCTTCTGTCGTTAGTAGTGTGTCATTATCAATAAAGTCATCTGAAACTAATATCTTCTCAATAACTGGGTGTCGTCCTTTATCAATATTAATAAAATTACCTTTTTTGACTATTGGTCTCGAATAATTTTGTGCTTCTGCAACTTCGGCAAGTGATGTTAGTACATCAGTCTCAGCTATAAATCCCGATGTTTCTTGTATCCTATCTACTTGTGTGAGTATTTGTTCACGCACTTTATTAAATACTTCGTATTCGAGTTTTATAACTCTTTCCTCTGCACTTAAAATCATGTTTTCTATTTCTTTTAGCTCTGGCAATGTGTATCTTTCAGCATTGGCAAGCGTTTGCTTTCTTGTATATCTATCTGGCACATTATTCAAATTCGAGTTTGTTATCTCTATATAATATCCAAAGACATTGTTATAACGTATTTTCAGGTTTTTTATACCTGTTTTTTCTTTTTCCTCTGCCTCTAGATTCGCTATCCAGTCTTTCCCGTTCTTTTTGGCGCTTCTTAGCTTGTCTATCTCATCAGAGTAACCTAATTTTATTATGTCACCATCTTTCATAGAAAATGGTGGATTTTCTTCAATTGATTCATCAATGAGCGTACATATATCACTGAGTACATCTATTTTTTGGTATATATTTTCTAGGTAATCACATCTAAAACCACTCAATATATTTCTTAACTCTGGCAAGTGTGATATTGATGATTTCATCGCATTTAAATCTCTTGCGTTGGCTGTATTATAAACTACTTTACTTAGCAGTCGTTCGAGGTCATATACCTCAGTGAGTACTTCTTTTATCTCATCACGACTCATAGGCGCGTCCTTTAACTTGGCAACTGCATCCAATCTTCTAGTAATATCGCCTTCGTTTATAAGTGGTTGTTCTATCCATTTTCTAATCAGTCTTGCTCCCATCGCAGTTTTGGTCTTGTCAAGTACCCAAAGTAGCGATCCTTTTTTAGTTTTTTCTCTCATTGTCTCAACTAATTCTAAGTTTCTCCTTGTCGATATATCTATCAACATATATTCATTCGTTTGATACGGAGTTAACTTATATATATGCCCTAAATCAGTTTTTTGATTTTCTTTCAAATACTGAATGAGTGCACCAGCAGAGCTTATTCCTACTGTGTAACTTTTAGCTCCAAAACCATCTAACGAAGTAACTTTAAAATGACCTGTAAGTAATTTATAACAGGTCTTAGCTTCAAAATTCCAATCTTCATATAGATTTGTAAATGAATTAAACCTTTGCTTTATTTCATTTACAAAAATGGTGTCTTTATGTACTTCTTCATTAATTATTATTTCAGATGGATTATATTTTGCTATCTCATCAAAAACCTTTGTATTACTAGTTATATTGACTAGCTCTGTAACTTTAAACTCACCTGTCGTCACATCAATAAAACTAAGCCCATAACTAGTTTCTTTCCTAAAAATACTTGCTATGTAATTATTTTTAGATTGGTCTAGCTTTTCAGTATCTATAACAGTTCCTGGTGTTATTACCCTCACAACTTCTCTACGAACTATACCCTTTGCTTCTTTTGGGTCCTCTACCTGCTCACATATAGCCACTTTATATCCTTTATCAACTAATCTAGCTATGTAGTTTTCTGCAGCATGATGAGGCACTCCACACATGGGTGCCTTATCGTCTTGACCGCAATCTCGGCCTGTAAGTGTTATTTCCAGTTCTCTTGATGCAAGTTTAGCATCTTCAAAAAACATTTCATAAAAATCTCCAAGCCTAAAGAATAGTATGGTATCTTTATTTTTTTCTTTAATCTCCATGTATTGCTGCATCATTGGTGTTAACTTCGCCATCTTCTTCATCCTCCAACATATAAGTAAATATACACGCTACTAAAAGAAATGCCACTGCAATATATGAACTATTCTCATAGCCCAATCTTGCCGCTAGTACTCCAAACATGGCTACCGATATTCCAATTACAAAATGTATAATCGTCTCGAAAGTCAAATATATATGTTTTTTATTCTTTGCTACTGAATTAATAAAACCATAATATCCTATATGAATAAGTGGCTCTGAAAATCCTAAGAGTCCAAATCCTAGATACATATTATGTAAAACAAATACTGTAAGTATACTCGCTATTGCAAAAAATGTACCATAAAGTATAGCAGATTTATTAGTGAATCTAAAATTTCCTACAATAGCTCCTGCTACTGCTTGAAATATATAAGAAATGAGCCCCATGAGTACTATTCGTTCCGCTGGATAGCCATGCTTTATAGCATAAAAAGCGTATAATACAACTATACCAAAAGACAAGTTAAACATAATTTTTGAAATCATCATATTAATAAAGTTTTTCTCTTTCATACAACTTTTTATATCTTTCCATTTTATTTCTTCAGTATGTGCATCAATTGATGCGTTATTAGGCTCTTTTATTAATAAATACATCGTACAAACACTAAAACCTATTACTGAAACTATTAAAAATAATACAATAAAATTATTTGGATATCCCTTGCCTATTATAAGATAAGATACGCTCATACCTATCATAATGGCAATCATCTGAAAGAAAATGGCATTTCCAAGTAGCTTTTTAAATCCTTCATTTGATACCAACTTCATTTTAAATTCTAACCACATAACTATTAATAACCTATTTATAATATTATTACACATAAATATTACAAACAAAATCATAGCAGAAAGCTTATCAAAGTATAGTAAAATTGCAATAAGGAAATATCCGGAAAATGTTAATGCTTCCATAAATGCAATCTTCTTTTTCAATTTAATTTTGCTTAAGTTTATTCCTACCAAAAATATACATAATATAAACGAGTAAAAACTAAATTGATTAATTAGTATTAATAAGTTATCCCCGCCTACTTTTTCAAACAAAACCTGCAATGTCGTTGAAAAATCTCTTATCCCTAGTTCTAGCCCTATCAAAATCGCTGTCACATATAATATAAACAGGTTTCGTTTGATATCTCTATCACTATAATTCATTCCAACACTCCTCTATTTTTATATATCAGAGTTCAGAAGTTAGAGACCATTTTTTAGAAATAATTTTATACTTATTCCAATATCTTTTGCGCCAATTCATATTTTTCTTTCATGATTTCTTGTGCTTCTTTACTCATTTTATTAAAACTTCTTTCAATCTTATTACTTACCAGTTTTACTCCTTCTTCTGTATCCATTTCTTTTTCTACATATGCCCAGTACAACAATGATGGTATGTGATTTATATGAGCCATTGCATCTGCATCTGCAACACATTTCTCTTCATTAGTTAACTTTTCATATGCCTTACTGCCTCTATGTGAAAATATACACTTTTTAACTAAATCTATCTTTTCTCTTGGGTAGTTTAATTCCGATAATATTTCATCTGCCTGTCTAGCACCATGTATATGATGTTCATCTTGATATAATTCTTCATTTATTATACTTGCATGATCGTGTAGTAATGCTGCTATCTCAACTATTTCTTTATCTGCTTCCAGTTTTTCAGCCATCAAAAGTGAATACTTGGCAACTTGGAGTATATGGTGCTTCCATGCTTCAATTCTGTTGTTCTTTATACACACATCTTCTTCAATTTTGTATATCTTTTGTATTATATCTATTTTCATAGTCTTTCTCCTTCTTTGCTTACGCAAGTTTTGCATTGTCTTCTGTAATCATATCGGATAAATTAATAATCTGTGCTATGTCTTCTGATTGCTCATTGTTATCTGCTATGTTCATCACTAACATGGAAAGTTTATCAGCATCATGACGTATGTAACCCATGAAAAATTCTATTACATCACCTTCTACATAATTTATACCTCTTTCATCTAGCTTTTCCCTTTGTTCTGCATCTAGAAGTATTTGTTCTGCATCAGTGTTTTCATATTTGTGTACTTGCTCTTCGTTAAGAATTTTATTGTTTACGATAAAAGTATTTATTACTCCTTTTCCTATATGTTCTTCTATTACATTCATATGATCAATAACTGTATATCCTTGTGTTTCACCTGGTTGACTCATTACATTACACACATAAACTTTTTGGGCTTTTGACTGTCTTAGTGCATCTACCACATTTTCAACTAATAAGTTTGGTAATATACTTGTGTACAGACTACCAGGTCCTATAACTATAATATCTGCTTCAATAATAGCCTCTAGCACTGGTGGATACGGTTTTACATTAGGAATGTTAAATCTTAGTTTCTCAATCTTTGCTTTGTGTTTCAGACATTCATGTGGTATTTGATCTTCACCTTTTACTATAGCTCCATTATCAAGAACTGCGATTAGATGAACATCTTCAAGCGTTACTGGCATTACCCTACCTTTTACAGCAAGAAACTCAGACATCTTAATTACTGCTTCCTCAAAACTATTTGATATACCCAACATAGCAGCAATAAATAAATTACCAAATGATTGACCTTTAAGTTTACCAGTTTCAAATCTATACTGCATCACTTCTTGCATGACAGGCTCAGTATTAGCAAGTGCGAGTAAGCAGTTTCTTATATCTCCAGGTGGTAACATACCCATATCTTCTCTTAGAACACCCGATCCTCCACCACTATCTGCTACCGTTACAACTGCTGTTATTTGATCTGTATAGTTTTTGAGCCCTCTAAGAAAAATCGACTGACCTGTACCTCCACCTATTACCACAACTTTTTTTGACTCCATAACACATTACGCCTCCAGTTTTATTTTAATTCTACTCTAAAGTTAAATTTTCTATTTGTCATTGCGAGCATCTTTTTGCGAAGCAATCTCTCCTTTAGCTTAAGTACAAGATTGCTTCGTACCTCGCAATGACAGGACGCACGCAGCAGAGCTGCAGGGAATTGACCTTAAGAGATTAATTTCAGGTACAAATCCAAACTTTCTTCGATTGCTTTTGCAACTATATTTATAAAATCTTCATATTTACCCTCTGAGTGTGCTTTATCCAGTGCATTATAGTATTCTACTCTATGTTCATTCTTTATTACAACGATAGGATATCCTTGTTTTATAAGTTCCATATTTAATAATAATCTAGAAGTTCTTTCATTACCATCTATAAAGGGATGTATTTTAGCAAATAATATATGCACCAAACTTGCTAGTTCTATTGGGTGCAATCTATCTTTGTTATCTTTATACCATTTTATAAAAAGCTCCATTTCACTATTTAAAGTAGTAAAGTCTGGTGGTATATGTTTTGCACCTGAAATAATAACATTCTCTTTTCTATACAAACCTGCATTATTGTTATCTATTTCTTTTAGCACAAGTTTATGGATACTTTTTATATCCCACTACGTTAAATTTTCTTTATTCTTTATTATTTCTTCTATATACCAAAATGCATCCCTATGATTTATTATTTCTAAATGCTCCCTCAGTGATTTTCCACCTATTGTTATGCCCTCAAGTACAACCTTTGTTTCTCTTAAAGTAATAGTATTTCCCTCTATTGCATTTGAATTATAATTAAGTTGTAGCATTAGCTCTTCCCGTATGCTTTTAACTGTATTTTCTGGCAATGGACGTTTTGAGTCCAATATCGCCCTCTTTTTATCTATAGTACCAAACATAGAATTTCGCCCCTTCTTATTTATATTTATGAATCAGTTAGTCACCGGCGTACCTGTGTCTACTTTCAACTTTCAGTTTTCAGCTTTCCGTTCAAATAATGTCCCTTAGTTTCAAAAATCTCTACATCCACTAATTCCCCTATAAGACTTTCGTCTCCCTCAAAATGCACCAATATATTCTGTTCTGTCCTACCCGTCAGAAGTTTACTATCACTTTTGCTCAATTCTTCAACTAAAACTTTATATGTTATGCCATTCCTTTTTGCATTGTTCTCTTTTTGTATTTTATCTGTTTCTAATATAAGTCTGTTAAATCTTTCATTTATTACTTCTGCAGATACTTCGCCTCCCATTGTTGCAGCTTTTGTACCAGTTCTTTTTGAGTATATATATGTAAATGCACTGTCATACCCAACTTTCCTTATCACATCAAGTGTTTCTAGAAAATCTTCTTCTGTCTCACATGGAAAACCAACTATGATATCTGTCGTAATTGCTACACCATCTATTTCCTTCTTTATCTTCTCAGCAAGATTTAAATAATGGTCTTTTGTATATTTTCTATTCATTTCTTCTAAAACCTTTGTACTCCCTGACTGGATAGGTAAGTGAACATAATTACAAACCTTTTCGCAGTCTCTTATCGCATATATTACCTCATCAGTAAAGTCTTTTGGATGCGAGGTCATGTATCGTATTCTCTTTAACCCTTCTATCTTATTTACTTCCCTTAACAATTTAGCAAATGTAATATCCTCAGATAATCCCTTGCCATATGAATTAACATTTTGCCCCAGTAGCATTACCTCTTTCACACCATCGTTTACTAAATCTTTTATCTCTTGTATTATACTTCCACTATCCCTACTTCTTTCTCTTCCTCTTACATAAGGCACTACACAATAAGAACAAAAATTATCACACCCATACATTATATTAACAGCAGCTTTATGTTTATACTTTCTCACACTCGGGAGATCTTCAACTATATCTTTATGTTCCCTCCAAATATCTATTATCTGATGCCCTACTTCCATGCGAGTTGAAAGTAACTCCGCTAATTTATATATATTGTGAGTTCCAAAAATTATATCAACTTCTCTTTTATATTTTTTTTGCAATTTCTCTAGTACATGCTCCTGCTGCATCATACACCCACATATAGAAACAATCAAATCAGGTTTTTTTTGTTTCAGCCCCTTAATATTACCCACTCGCCCATAAATTTTCCTCTCCGCATTATCCCTTATACAACAAGTATTATAAAGAATAAAATCTGCTTGCTTTATTGATTGTGTTTCTACATAACCTATTTCTCTGAGTACCCCAGATAGTTTCTCTGAGTCCTTCTCATTCATAAGACAACCGAAGGTTTCTATGTAATAGAATAATTCTTTACCCTTAAGCTCATACCTAAGGTTATCTATTGTCACTAATTGCTTCTTTAGCTCTTCATCATTAACTGCTATGTTTTCTCTATTCATATATGTTTCCCTTCCTTCATTATATCAATCTTGTATTTGCTCGTCCCTATCCTTTTTTAATACAACTTCCCAATTTTCTTTTTGACTCACTAATTCAGTAAATATCATATTTTCAGCTAATTCATTAGGAACTTTGTAAACTTTGACATCTAGGTGTTTTAAATGTGCGTCGTTTGGCATTTCAAAACGCCATCTAAGTTGCATATCAATAATATCATTTAGAGAATCCATATCGTATATTCCTGCGTGCCTTATAAAAGAATACTCAACTAATTTAATGTTTTTTTCCTCTTCAATGACTGTAAATGCATGAGAAGGATTGTTTTCCATGTCGTTATCATGCACAATAATATAGGTACTACTTTTCATCCCTAACCCATTAAACACCTGTTTTTCAAAATTAGCATAATCCCAGCAAATTGCTATCCTATCCCTGACCATTTGTTGAAAATTCTTTAATTTCCACAGTTTAGTATATGTTTGTGAAGTGATATTTCCGGTCTTTTCGCCATCAATAATAAGTCCCCATTGAAACTCATTTTTATTTAAGTATTCAAATAAGTCTTTCTCATTAACAATGTTTTGATTTTTCAAAAATGTCCTCAGCTCCATAATTTCCTCCTCCATTTTCAACTGGTAGTGTAAAATATTCATAGTACTAAATACTACACTATCACTTTATATTCAATATATTTTATCAGTATTATCTTCCCCCTCCCTGTCATTGCGACACCCTAAGACTTGGTTTGTGTATTGTGCAAACCTAGACATAGGATGTCGCAATGACAAATTTGAAGTTTTCATTTTTTCATAAAACTTTTGACACTATCCTTTTCCTTACTGCATTTAATAAATACAAATCTATTCATTAATATTATAGTTTCAGACATCACCCCATTGGATCCCACATATCGAATAAAATTGAATCTTGATTTAATAAATCTAATTGCTCTTGTGATAAATGTTTTTTATTAATTATAACTTGTAGCACAAAATCATCAAAAAAATTATCATTCATCACATAATATCCATTTTTATGTATTTCCGATCCTAAACTATCCTCCACTTTCCACCTTGTAGGTTTTTCATCTTCTATGTTTACTCCTGCGAATACCATTGCATGATTAAGAATAATATCACTACTATTTAAATTTTCTTCCTTAGACATCTTTTTAATTCCAAATATACCCTCATAATCATACAAATTGGAATCAAAAATTCCATTTCCCTTGTCTCTCATCTTTACTATCTCAGAAGCAAACCAGATAGGCTCTCTATCCTTCAATTGCTTCAGACATAGATTTTTAACATCCTCAATAGGTAAATTCAAAAACACCATGTTGCTATTTTCATGAATATTTCCAAAAAATTTTTCCTTGTACATTTTATAATATTCTTTGTTATACATTGGCACATTCCCTAATGAAACATAATCATCTAAATTTTTATCAAGATATTTATCCCTAAACTGTATTGGTGTAATATCTTTTATTATATTACATACTCCCTCTTTGTCTTTATATTCATAGTTAAACTTTTTCGGTGGCTCGCCTAATATTTTACTGAGAATGCTATAAAGTTGCTGTAGCATTGATATTTTAGTTTCCCTAATCTTATCTATACCTTCTCCACTTTCCAACATATTTCTTAAAATAAATATATCTTTTTTAACTTTCTCATTTAATATCCTATTCATCTCATCAGGATCCTGACTATCAATAGTTTCAGGCATAACCTCTTTTGGAACTATCCCGTACTTATTTACCAGTGCAACAAACATACTCCAATGTCCACCTTCCGGTATAGTATAAATTGAAATCATATGATGCAATTCTCTATCTGAAAGTTCTCTATTCGCAAGTTTTATAATTGTTTCATATGTATTGTTTGCCACTTCTAATCTGTTATAAAAACCTAAATAATTCTGTGAAAGTTCAAACTCAGTAGCATTAATATTAAGATTATTTGCAATATATCTTTTAAACATATTAAGCCCTGCAAATATCCAACATCTTAATGAATTCTTTTGATCAGTTATCAATACTTTTCCTAAATCAATATTAAAAGTATCTATAGCCGCATTTTTAACACTATTGTTCATTAAAACATTTTTCACACCTATGTTAGCTATAATATTTTCCATTATCTTATTATTTTTATCTAGATTATACTGGTCTGAAAAACCTTTTAACATTTCTTCTCCAATTTGCATCTCCATGTAAATGCCTCCTTAGTATAATTGCTCTTCCTTAAATTAAAACAATTCTTTTAAATCAATGATTTCAGGTATTTTAATATTCGTTTTTTCTTAATTCATAATACAACCAAAGGTATCTAAGAAGTAGTATAAATCTTTACCCTTAAGCTTTGCTTGTAGTACATCTATATGCTTCAATTATTTTTATAGTTCTTCTCTAACAATAGCTATATTTTCTCTTTTCATATTCATCCATCTTATGTTTTATCTTATATTTCGATACACCTTCTATTATATCAAAAAACAAAAGCATCTGCAAGTAGCAAATGCTTTCTAAAAATTATATTTTAAAATTATTAATTTGTTATGGTACAGAATAATTTGAAGTACCCTTTTAATTATATTAGTTATTTTCTATAATATGTTCCAATAAATCTAACATTAGTTCCAGCCATTGGAGTACTACCATATTCATTTCCTGTATTTTTGTTCACTTCTTTTATTGTTATTGTATTATCTTTGTTCACTGTAAAATCGATTAGATAATCAGGATATTCTTTACTAACATATGTAAAATTGCATAGATATTTTTCCGAGTCAATCGCATATAATTCCGCTTTACCACTTTCCCTTCCCTCATGCCCACTAACCTCGTTGGTACCTGGAATTGTATACGCATAGTCTGCACTTATATCAAAATCAAAGCTTAAGGGAATTACTTGGTCAGTTTCCGACTCATTTCCAAGTACAACATTGCTTATTTTCATATTAGAATGTGTACCAATTTCTTTGTCATTTTTAATATTCCAACTGCCCTCTAATTTTAGATTTGCAATTGGATTTGTATTATTGTCTGCTGTAGTATTATTATTTTCTACTTTATTAGTATTTGTACTATTTGATTTTATAGTATCACTATCGCTTATTTGACTATCTTTACTTTCACTTTCATTATTACTTACGACTTTATTTTGAACATCAGTTTGGTTATTTTTAGCAAATGTATTTAAAGCAACAGAAGACTTTTCACTAATTTTCTCATCTTCTCGTTTCTCACTTGGTTTAAACAAAATTGCCACCTGTAAAATTACTATCACACTCAATAATACCATAATTACTATTTTTGATTTGTTCATACTTTACCCTCCTTAGGTATACTGGTAGTGTAAAATATTCATAGTATTAAATACTACACTATCCCTTTTTATTCAATATATCTATCCTTACTTTTCAACTATATTTCGATATATTTATATTATAACAAAAAAACAAAGCATCTGCAAGTATCAAATGCTTTGTTTTTGTTAAATTTGATCTAGGCTTTCACTAGGTTCCATCGTAGCTCCATGAACCTTATCCAGATTATGTAATTGAGATAAATTTTTTATATTTTCATTGACAACATTAGTTATTGTATCTGGGAGAATACTACTGTTACCTTCTAATAGTAATCTTTGCGAAATTTTCAAGTCATATATCTCTTTTTTTCTCCTATCTTCCTCACTTTTACTTTTATCAGCGTCTTCTAGTTCCAAAAGCTTTGCTTCTTTTCTAGATATACATCTAGCCAAAGAGTTAAAAGCATTATCTCTAAATTCTTTATGTGTATAGTTCTGTTCCAACTCTCCTTGAGCAATATCCACCAAATCCACATACCTCAATTTTTCAGTAGTGTCTTTTTCATTATTATCGTGAATTTCAGCTCCTACATTCATTTGTTCAAGGGTTAATTTACTATCAATATTTATCTCACAAGGATTATCTCTATTATTAAAATTCTCCTCAATCTTTTTAGTAGTATACATACTTATAACTTTTCCAGAATCATCTATTTGAAGAACGAATATTTTTTGGTTAATCTTTACGCCTTTCTCCCTATCTTTATATTTATGTCCAATAGCACTATTAAATTCACCATATAAAGTGTATCTAATCTCACTATTATGAAATTTTTCGTACAGTCTTACATCCTTAATTGGTTCATCTGCTAATTCACAAGATTTTGAAATCTTTTTGAAGAAAGCATCTACTGATAAATAATATAGAGATAAGATTTGATATGGATCTGCAAAAAAAGATTTATTAATATCTATCTTCTTATCTGTAAAATCTGTAAAAAGAACATGTTCTGTAAAAATATGCTTGAAAGTGTTGAAAAAAAATAATCTACTGTTTAAAAAGATATTCGTCAATTGTAAATATTCTCTTTCTGATAATTCCAAGCTTTCAGGATTTCTCTTTTTTGACATTACAACATCATTCTCCTTTTATGTAGATTATTGTCATATTTTATTTTTTCTTGTATCTTACCATATTTTTACTGTTTTTGCAATATCTTTTTTAAAACCACATATTTATTTTAATGCGCAAAAAACTCTTGACATATTTTATATATAATCAAGAGTTTCTCATTTTATATCTATTTTATCACAATTATTACAAAACTATCAAAACCCCTCACCCAGCACCTCTCTCGCATCATGCACAACCACAAAAGCTTTTGGGTCTATTTCTTGTATTCCATCTTTTAATTTGAATATTTCCACTTTTCCTACTACGCAAAACAGGACTTTTTTATCTTTTTCTGAATACAGCCCTTGCCCATTTAATACTGTTACACCTCTTTCTAACTTTCTTAATATCATTTCTCCTATTTCATCTGCTTTTTCTGATATTATGTATACAGCTTTTGCAAACTTTACGCCTTCTAGCATACCATCAAGGACTTTTGACACAACGAAAACTGATATTACAGCATATAATCCCTTCTCTGTTCCAAATATCCAAAACGCCAGTGCTATAATCGTTCCATCAATAAAAAACAATATTTTTCCAACCGATATTTCTCTCTTTAAATGATTTAATATACTTGCTAACATATCTGTACCACCAGTTGTGCTATATGCTTGAAATACAAATCCAAGTCCTATCCCACTTAACACTCCACCAAAAATACTAGATATGAGTAAATCATATTTTGGAACATTAATAAGATCAGTAAAATAAAGTGCAAATGATAGATATATGGTTGCAAATAGACTTTTGACACCAAAATTGCTTCCTTTTACCAAGATACCAGCTATAAATAATGGTATATTACATACCAAATTGGTAACCCAAATAGGTACTTCAAAACCAAAGTTCTCTAGTGCTAGACTTTTAACTATTATCCCGATTCCCAATACTCCACCGGTCACAAGATTATTTTGCTCATAAAAAAGGCTCATAGCTAGAGCCAGTATTGTAGTTCCTAACATTATATAGATATATTCTATTATGTGTTTTTTCATTTCTACATTTTTAACTACCCTCACCCTAACCCTCTCCCTGCAACAAAGGGAGAGGGGACTTTCACTCTACCTTCGGTAACTCCTGTAGTGACTTGAATCCAAAATATCTTAAAAAATTATCCGTTGTTCCAAACAAAAGTGGTCTACCAATCTTTTCTAGTCTACCCATCTCCTCTACTAAATTATACTCTATAAGTTTATTAATAACATTATCACTTTTTACTCCACGTATGCTTTCTATTTCGTTTCTTGTAATAGGTTGCTTGTAAGCTATAATTGCAAGTGTTTCTATAAGTGCTGGCGTTATCTTAGGTCTTTCTATCTTTTGATATAATTTTGCAATGTTTTCAAAATAAACTGGTCGTGTCGCAAGCTGAAAATCATCATTTATTTGTATAATTTGTAGTCCTCTGTTACCACTATTATACTTTTCTACTAGCTCTACCATTATCTTTTTTGTTTCATTTAAATCTTTACCCACAGTTTGTGCAATGTTATTTATATTTATCGCTTCACCTGAAACAAAGAGTATTGCTTCGATTATGTTATGTATGTCATTCATGAAATACTCCTCCTTAGTTAGCCAGGTAGCGTAAAATATTCATAGTACTAAATACTACACTATCCCTTTTTATTCAATATATTTTATCAGTATTATATTCTATCGTTAGCCATGTAAATATTCACTTATAATTATTTTTCCAAACATTTTATCTTGATTTATTATTATCTTCCTCATTTTTATAAGTTCTAGTAATGCTAAAAATGTCACTACCTTTTCTAGTTTTTCTGCTTCGTATTTAAACAGTTCTTCAAATTCAATATTTTGTTCTTTACTTAATCTCTCTAGTATTAAATCTATCTTTTGCTCTATTGTATGTAAATCTCTTTTTACGCTTTTAAACTCTGCTCTAATATTGTCTATTTTAATATTATTTACTTTCAAAATTCTTGCAAAAGCCTCAGTGATGTCTTTTAAGGTTATACCTATTAAAACATCTTCTGCTCTAACTTTTTTTACTGTTGAATACTTTTCTACATCACTTTTCTCTTTGTATAATATTTTACTAAACTCTTCACGACTAATAAGCCCTTCTGAAGCTTCTTTATATTTTTTGTACTCAAGTAACTTTTGTATCAACTCTTCTCTTGGGTCTTCATCATTATCATTATCATTAATTTTTGGCAACAACATTTTTGACTTTATCGCTATAAGAGTTGCCGCCATTAGCATGAACTCACTTACATTATCCATATCAAGTACAGCCATACTTGATACATACTCCATATACTGTTCTGTTACTTCTGCAATAGGTATATCCTTTATATCAAGTTTGTTTTTTTCAACTAAACGATACAAAAGATCCATAGGACCTTCAAACTTTTCTATTTTTATGTTAACACTCATGTGACTCACCTCACTAAATCCCATATATACCAAAAACAATTCCTAAAGCCCAATTTATAGCTGGTCCTATAACATATCCAAAAACGCCTGTAAACATCAAAACTAACATTATTATAATTATAGTGTTATAATGTTCCATTAATATATTTGAATATTTTGTTGGTAATAAATTAACCAATAAATGAGAACCATCAAGTGGTGGAATAGGTAGAAGATTAAATATTCCGAGTCCAATATTAACTACAACACCAAGTACTAATACTTGGGTAATTATATTTACTAAAAAAGTATCCGGTGCATTGAAAACATAAAATAATTTTATAACTCCTGCAAGTAATATTGCCAATAAAAAGTTAGATATAGGTCCCGCTATTGAGACTATATTATCATCTCTCTTAGGATGCTTAAAGTTTCTAGTATTTACTGGTACAGGTTTCGCCCAACCAAAATGAAATAATATTAGCATAATAAATCCTACTGGATCTATATGAGCCACAGGGTCTAGTGTTAGTCTACCCATATTTTTAGCAGTATCATCTCCTAATTTATGTGCAGCATATGCATGTGAAAATTCGTGCAAAGAAAAGCCGAGTATTATACCTGGCAAAGCATATAACATTTGTTCCAATGCCTCTATACTAAATAAATCTCCCAAAATAAATCATCCTCCTATTTATACAACGGATACTTCTCAACTAATTTTTTAACCATGTCTTTTACATTTTCTTTACTTCCATCAAAATCAGTCAAGGTCATATCTATAATTTCTGCTATTATCTTCATATCTTCTTCTTTCATTCCTCTTGTCGTTACGGCTGGCGTCCCTAGTCTTATACCACTCGTAACCATAGGGCTTTCTGTCTCAAAAGGTATCGTGTTTTTATTACAGGTCACTCCTACCTCATCAAGTAAAGTCTCTGCTAATTTTCCTGTTATACCTTTAATTTTTACATCAACTACCATAAGATGAGTATCTGTACCACCAGAAACTATCCTAAATCCTCTTTTTACTAGTTCCTCTGATAATGTCTTTGCATTCTTTATTATTTGATCTTGATACTCTTTAAATTCAGGATATAATGCTTCTTTGAACGCAACTGCTTTTGCTGCAATAACATGCATAAGAGGCCCACCTTGAAGTCCAGGAAATATAGCCTTGTCTATAGCTTTAGCGTATTTTTCTTTGCAAAGTATTAGCCCACCCCTTGGTCCTCTGAGTGTTTTGTGAGTTGTACTTGTCACAAAATCAGCATAAGGTACTGGACTTTCATGTAATCCTGCAGCAATAAGTCCAGCGATATGTGCCATATCTACCATCAAATAAGCTCCCACAAGATCCGCTATCTCACGAAATTTTGCAAAGTCTATTGCTCTAGCATATGCAGATGCTCCTGCTATTATAAGTTTAGGGTTATTTTCTATAGCCAGCCTTCTAACTTCATCATAATCTATTGTTTCAGTATTCTTGTCCACACCATACGAAATGATATTAAAATACTTTCCTGATATATTTACTGGGCTTCCATGCGTCAAATGCCCCCCATGTGATAAGTTCATTCCAAGTATAGTGTCATTTAGTTCTAACATCGCAAAAAACACAGCCTGATTCGCTTGAGAACCCGAGTGTGGCTGAACATTAGCATGTTCTGCACCAAACAATTTTTTAACTCTCTGTATCGCTAAATTTTCTGCAACATCTACATACTCACAACCACCGTAGTATCTATGAGCAGGATACCCTTCTGCATATTTATTTGTAAGCCACGAACCTTGCGCAGCCATTACAGCAGGCGAAACAAAGTTTTCTGACGCTATAAGCTCTATCTTATCATTTTGTCTTGCCTTCTCAAGCAAAATCGCTTCTGCGAGTTCACTATCAACTTTATTTAGTTCTTCTATACTATACATATAAACACCCCTTTTATATAATTTATTCTTATGTAACTATCTAATTCGACTTGTTAATTATAACCTTTTTCTTTCTACAAATCAAGTGATTTTAAATAAAAAAAGAGATCCTTCGCTACCGTTCAAGATGACACGACGAAGAATCTTTTTTATTTTTGTTCCATTTCTATTACTTGTTTTCCATCATATTTTCCACATGCTTTACAAACTTTATGTGATTCCATTAATTCTGCACAACTCTTGCATTTTACTAAGTTTGGAGCTGTCATTTTCATAACGCTTGCTTGTTTTTGTAATTTTCTTGAGTGCGAATGTTTATGTTTTGGTAATGCCATTTCATCTACCTCCTTGGTTTTTAAACATTTTATTTAAATCTGCAAATGGTGAAAATTCATTTTTATTGATTTCACCTCTATCTATTATTCCTTTACAGTCTTCACTACAAAGAAATTTTATAGGCATATTCATGTGTAAGTTGTGATTTATAACAGGTGTGAAATCTATTTTATTATCATTCATTTGATAATATTCAGTTTCATCCTCAGAATATGAATCATTCGTAAACTTTTCTTCTATTTCCATAGTAAAATCCCTTTTATAATCATTCATACACCTATCACATTCTGTTTGGAATTTCAAATTAGCTTGACCAATAAAGTTAGCTATCTCTCCATCCGTAGTAATTATTCCAGTAACTTTTATAGGTTCTAAAATTTTAATTATTTTACCGTATATCTCAATAACATCGATTTTCTCTTCAAAATCCACATTTATTGCATCTATATTACTTCTTTTCATTAAATCTGAAATGTTAATTATCATTATATCTCCCCCAAAAAGTTACTTCATCATTATACATGCTTATCCTTTTTTTGTCAATATATAAACCCTAATTTTCTTTTTTTTTATATCATTTATATCTTTTAGGGTCAGTTCCTTCTTTTAGAAACTGTCCCTTTTATTAACTTTTAAATTCATAAACTTTTATACTATATCCCTTTAGTTCTTGGTTAAGTTTTAATATCTTTCTCTGTATTTGTTTTTCGTGGGGACAGTTCCTAAAAAGAAGGAACCAACCCCTAAATTTTGCAAGATCATTTGACCTTATATAATTTACTACTTAATACCTTTTATTAATTCAATCCCTTTCTCTATCGCATCTATAATATTTACAGTTGCTCGTCCTCCTGCTTGTGCCATATTTGGACGTCCTCCGCCTTTTCCACCTATTATTTGAGCCATTTCCTTTATCATCACACCTGCATGATATCCCTTGGCAATTAAATCATCAGTCACAACTACTAGAAGATTAGCATACTCCCCTGATACACTTCCAAGTATTATAACTCCTGACTTTATATTATCTTTTATATTATCAGCCATAGTTCTCATCTCATCTATGCTAACATCAGAAAATACATATCTAACTACTCTTACTGAATTAAATATTTCTCTTGTATTTAGTATCGTTTCGAAGTCTGCATTTACCATTTTTTCTCTAATCTTTTCTATTTCTTTATTTGCATTTTTCAAATCATTTTGTATATCTTCTATCTTCTTTGCTACTTCATTTGGAAGTGCTTTTAATAATGCACACGCCATCTTCAAATACTTTTCTTGCTCTTTGTAGTACTCCACGGCACCCGTTCCTGTTAGCCCCTCTATTCTTCTCACGCCTGATGATACACTATACTCGCTTAGTATCTTAAATAATCCTATATTCACAGTATTGGCTATATGTGTACCTCCACAGAGTTCTATACTATAATCTGATATATTTACTACTCTAACTTTATCTCCATACTTTTCACCAAAAAGTGCCATTGCACCTATTTTCTTGGCGTCACTAATATTCATTTCTGAGATGTCAACTGCAAGGCCTGATAGAATTGACTCATTCACTATGTTCTCTATCTTAACAAGTTGCTCATTCGTTATAGCTTCAAAATGAGTAAAGTCAAACCTTAGTCTATCAGAAGAAACATCAGAACCTGATTGTTCGACATGATTACCTAACACCTCTCTTAATGCTTTTTGAAGCAAATGAGTAGCTGTATGATTTCTAGCAGTTTGAAGTCTCTTTTCAACATTTATTTTTAGACTTACTTCATCTCCTACTTTAACTTGTCCATTCTCTATCTTACATATATGTGCAATTTTATTTCCTAACACCTTTTTAGTTTCAAGTACTTTTGCTTTAAAATCCTTACCTGATATAGTCCCAATGTCGCCATGTTGTCCACCACCTTCAGGGTAAAATGGTGTTGTATCCACAATTATAGATACATTATCCCCAGCTTTTGCAATATCTATTAGATCAGTTTCATTAGTCATTGCAATTATTTTAGATGTTAAATTATTTTCAGTGTACCCTACAAATTTTGTTTCAATACTTGCCGGTAATTTATTATATACTGTAGAATCTTTTCCCATAAATGTTGTTTCACTTCTTGCATCTCTTGCTCTTTGTTTTTGTTCTTCCATCAGCACATTAAAACCAGATTCATCAACATTTATTTTATATTCTTCAAGTATTTCTTTTGTAAGTTCAATAGGAAACCCGTATGTATCATATAGTTTAAAAGTGTTTTCTGCACTAAGAGTAGTTTTCTTTTCTTTTATAAGTTCGTCTTTATAGTCATCTAATATGTTCATACCTTGGTCAATGGTAGTATCAAATTTTTCTTCCTCTACTTTTATTATTTTAAGTATATGTTCTCTCTTTTCTTCTAACTCTGAATAAGCTTCTTTAGAATTTTCTATAACTACTTTTGCTACCTCTGTAAGAAACATACCCTCTATGCCCAAAATCCTGCCATGCCTTGCCGCACGTCTTAGTAATCTCCTAAGCACATATCCGCGCCCTTCATTAGAAGGTAGTATCCCATCAGAAGTCATAAAAGCCACTGCTCTTATGTGGTCATTTATAACTCTTATCGAAACATCTTGTTTAACATCTGTGCCATATGTTACTTTTGCTATCTCGCATATTTTATCCCTAATCTGTTTCATTGTATCTATGTCAAATACAGAGTCCACATCTTGCATAACTACAGCAAGTCTCTCTAGCCCCATACCAGTATCTATATTTTTGTTTTCAAGTTCAACGTATGCTCCATCTTCTGTCTTGCTAAATTGGGTAAATACATTATTCCATATTTCCATATATCTATCACAATCGCATCCTACTTTACAATCAGCTGAACCACAACCATACTTCTCGCCCCTGTCAAAATATATCTCTGAGCATGGTCCGCATGGTCCTACACCTATTTCCCAAAAGTTATCATCTTTACCTAGTCTCGTTATTTTATCTTTTGGAACACCTATAACCTCGTTCCATATGCGAAATGCATCATCATCATCTTGATATATAGAAGGATATAGCTTATCTACTGGCATTTCTAAAACCTTTGTCAAAAACTCCCATGACCACTGTAACGCCTCTGTTTTAAAATAATCTCCGAATGAAAAGTTACCCATCATTTCAAAGAATGATAGATGTCTCGCATCTTTTCCTACTTCATCAATGTCTAATGTTCTTATACATTTTTGAGACGTAGTCATTCTCTTATTTGGTGGAGTCACCTCTCCAGCAAAGTACTTCTTAAGTGGTGCCATACCCGAGTTTATAATCAATAAAGATTTGTCTTCTTGAGGCACCAAAGAAAAACTATTCATTTTCAAATGATCCTTGCTTTCAAAAAACTCCAAATATTTTTTTCGTAATTCATTTGCTCCAAATTTCTGCACACATATCACCCTTCCGTAATTTAGATAAAATTTTCTATATTATACCATACACATTTAATATATACAAGTATTTTTCACCCTATTGATAAACTCTTAGCTACTTTTTCTATCCACTCACCTACTGGTGTTGTATAGATGTATCCTGTATAAAAAGCACCTAATATAGCTACATAAGTTACTATCACTAAAAAGACTTTCATCTTAGAGTTATTTTGATCCATAAAAAGCATAATAAAAGGCAATAAGATAAAAAACAATGTTACTGCTATTGTATTATTCATTCCCATATTGTTTTGCATAAAACCACACCTCCTTAAATTATTATTAGTGTAAAAGTTTAATCTCTTTGGGTTTAATTCCCTGCCGGCTTGCCGCGTTCTTGTCATTGCGAGGAGGTTCTTTCGACGAAGCAATCTCGTTTTAAAAAGATGAGATTGCTTCGCAAAAAACGCTCGCAATGACAACATTATACCCCGTCAGCTTGCTGTGGGGAGGTTCATTTATTTTGACTATTTATTAACTATAATACTTTAACCTAATAAAATATTACCTCATAACTTTCAAGCTTCGACTCAATGTAATTCATCTTAGATGTAAAGAATTTATCTTGTTCCATCCATTTAAATAATAGTTTGTCCCCTTCCCATATGTTTAAATCAAACACTTTATCATTATCTACCCACTCCAAATTTCCTTCCCGAGAGTCTATAATATCACCCTCATAATCATCAGCTGTAAATAAAAACATATACTCATCATTCTTTCCATCAAAGGCTGGATATGTTATATGCCCTCTTAGTTTTAGATTTATAGGTTTTAACCCACTTTCTTCTAATACTTCCCTTTTAATACAGTCCTCTGGTGATTCACCCTTATCAAATTTACCACCTAACCCTAACCACTTATCTTTACTTATGTCATTTACTTTTTTAGTTCTGTGTAACATAAGAGTTTTACCATCTTTTCTTATATAGCATATAGTTGTCATCCCCATCTTTAGTCACTCCTTTTTCTAATTTAACATTATTACATTTTCCGTTACACTTTGAAATGTGTCATCATGGCTAACGATAATGAGTTGTCTAAAATTTGTTCCTACTGATTCTATTACTTCTGCAAGTCTCTCTCGACGACTTGTATCCATATTTATAGTTGGTTCATCTAGTATACCAATGCCTAGCTTAGTCATGAGCTCTAACAGTGCTATACGTATCGATAGTGCTGCTGTTATTTGTTCTCCACCTGATAGCTGTTTAAATTCTTTTCTTATTTCTGCTCCATTTAATATATCATACAATGCTATTTCGTAGTTTTTTTCCCACTCTAGCTTGCTACTGTCAACTGCTATTTGAGTGTATATCTGTGATGCCTTTGTACTTATCTTTTTTATAAGCACTTGTGCTATATGTTCAGGAGCACCCTTTATTATATTTCTTATTTTTTTGATTACTTCATTTATTTTTTCTAATTTTTTTATTTCTATCTGGCTTTCTTTAATAGTTTGCCTTACTTGTTTTAAATATTCTATTTCTTTTGTGTATTTATTATATTGTTGGTCCAAAACTTTCAACTGCTCTTCTCCCTTTATACACTCTTGCTTTGCTATTTCGTGCTTTACCTTTGCTATTTCATATTTATCTTTATCAAAGCTTTTTGATAGTTCCTCTGTCTCTAAAATAAGCTTTTTCATCATCATATCTTTCTCATTTTTATCTACTTCAAAAAGTTTATAATCCCCTACTTGTTTATCATATTTGCTAGCTTCAACCTTATTTACTATATATAATTCATACATTGGTTTTAAATCAGTTATTTTTTTATCATTTCCAGCAACCTTCATCTCTATATCTTTATATTTTTCAGTATTTGATGTCTTTTGTTGTTTATCGCATTTGAGTTTATCTAACGCAATAACCCACTTATTTTTCTCATCCTCTGATTCTTTTATTTTTGTCTGTTTTATTAAATACTCTTCTTTATCTTTTGTTAATTGCCTTTCCATCTGTATGAGTTCCTCTTTTTGTCTTTCATATTGTATACTTTCATCTGCATGTTTTTTACTCAAAGCTTCATATTTTGATTTATACTTACCGTATATCTCATCTTCATCTATATTTTCACTATCCTCTTCTGTATTCATTTTCAATAAAATGTTTTCCTTTAATATTTCTATTTGAGCTGTTATATTTTTCAATTGCTCATCTGACTCTTTTGTTTCTGCTATTTTTCCTACTATTAGTTCATTTGCCTTAGAATTTATAATATTTACATTTATGTGTATGCTTTCATTTGCACTTTCATCAGTTTCTATAAGTTTTGCCGCAGTTTTTATATCTTCAAGTCTCTTTAGCTCTCTTTTAGGTGTTTCAAAGTTTCTAATCAGTTTTAAAATATCTTTCTTTAAATGTCTCATTTTAATAATATTTTCTGATATATATTCAACATTATTTTTCATCAAATTTAGCTCTTGCTCACTCTTCGCTAACTCTTCAGTTTTTGTACTTAGCACACCCCTCAAGGCTTCTTTCACATTATTTTGTTTAACAAGCTCTTGCTTTTTCGTAAGCAACTCTTGCCTTTCTTCTGCAATAAACTTTTCTCTTTCCTTTATCTTTGAATTACCTGCTTCTATCCGCTCATCCGTTTGTATCATTGTTTCTTTTAAAGTTAAAAACTCCTTATATATATCTTCACATGCCTTTTTTTCAAGCTCTACTTTCAAGTATTCATTATATTTTTCTTCATTTTCTTTTAATACCATCATAGCCTTTTTTGAACTATCTATATCCGCACTTTTTTGTTTTATGTATCCTACCAATTTTTCTATTTGTACTTCTGTTATCCTCATATCATTTTCTAATTTCTGATACACCTGTTTTTGCTTATCTAATGTTTCATACTCATGTTTTACTACCTCAAAATCTTTTTTCTTTACCAAAAAAATCTCTTTCTCTGACTTACATAACTTTTTAATATTTTCGCACTCTGTAGTAATCTCATCTAGCTTCTTAGTCTCTCCGACTTTCACGTTTATCTCATTTTCTATCTTTCGTATATCACTAGTAATTCCTCTCTCAAGTTGTACATTCTCATAAGCACGCCTGTAGCTTTCCAAGTTAAAAATAGGATCAAATATGAATTTCCTTGCCTTTTCACTTTCTAAAAAAGCAACGGTGAACTCCCCTTGCGGAACGCTAACTATGTTCGTATATATATCAGATATGTTATCATCAGGATAAAACTCTAAATGATCTTTAAGCCATGCTCGTACCTCATCATCCTTTGAGACTATAGCTATCTCGTCAGTGCCATCAAATTTCTTTATGGTCCAACTATTACTTGCACCTGAAGTAGAAATTTTTCTGTCTACTATGTATTCTTCACCATTTTTATCTAAAAATTCTATTCGAACCTGACCTTTTTTTTCACCTTTTCTTATGAAATATTGATCAAAGTTTTGCTTAGATATTTTATAATCAAACAAAGCAAAACCTATGCTTTCTATTATAGTGGTCTTACCAGCCCCATTTTTCCCAGATATAAAATTAACACCATCTGAAAGCTCTATAGTTATAGAATCATACCTCTTTATATTTACAAGCTCTATCTTTTTTATTTTCATAAGTTCAACTCCTAAAAGGTCTTAATTATCTATATTCTAGATTATACCAAAAAAACAAAGCATTCGCAAGTAGCAAATATTTTGTCTTTTAATGCTATTTTTACACTTTTACATTTATGTCAAAGGATTAAAATCTATTTTTCTTAAATTAATCAAGGGTAGAAACAAATTATCAGGAAACTCATCCCAATCCATCCATTTCCACTCTTCAAACTTATCTGGCTCCAATATTTCTACTTCTCCATCACAATACTCAGAAAGCATGAAAATAGTTATATAATGCTTGCTTTCATTCTCAAAAATATCATTTGTTACTGTTCCAAACTTTATGCTTTTTATCATTACACCTGTTTCTTCCAATACTTCTCTTCTAGAACACTCTTCCCATGTCTCAAACATTTCTAAATGCCCACCCGGCAATCCCCATGTGCCTTCTCCATGCGGGCTCTTACGTTTTCCCATAAGTATTTTCCCTTCTTTAATTACAAATACACCTAAACCTACTTTTGGATGTTCATTCATATAATTTACCTCCTCTTATTTGGTAATGTAAAATATTTATAGTACTAAAACTATCTCTTTATATTTAATATATTTTATCAGTATTTTCTTCCCCCTCCCTGTCATTGCGACATCCTAAGACTTGGTTTGTGTATTGTGCAAACCTAGACATAGGGGTCCTCTAGGAGGGTGTGTTTTGTTTTCTACTTCTACATGTCAATTTCTAATTCAATCGGACAATGATCGCTATAAAAAACATCATTATGTATCATTGCTTTTTTTACATTCTGTATTAGATTCTTTGTAACAAATATATAATCAAACCTAAATCTCCATCCAAAGTCTCCACCTAAAGTTCTGGCTTTATAAGATATCCATGAATACTCTCTTTTATCTGGATTTAGATATCTGTATGTATCTATAAAACCTATATTTAATAATTTATCAAACATCTTTCTCTCAACATCAAGAAATCCCGATCGTCTTTTATTCTCTTTTGGATGTGATAAGTCAATCTCATCATGTGCTATATTAAAATCAGTACATAATATTATTTCTTTACCACCTGCAATTAATTGTTCACATATTTTTAATAGCTCGTCTATGTATTCTAGCTTAAACTCTAATCTACTGGTTCCATTTGGTACATATGAATTTATTAATACAAATTCAGGGTACTCAGTAATAATTGTTCGTCCCTCTTCATCAAATTTATTTATATATATTTGGGAACTTATATTAATGTATTTATTATTATAAATCAATCCTGTGCCGCTATAGCCTAATCTTTTTGCACTATTAAAGTACAAATTATACCCTTCAATATTAGGAATTATTTCATTGATTTGTTCTTCTGTCGCTCTGGTTTCTTGAAAACAAATCAAGTCAGCTGAAACTTCTGTTAACCAATCTAAAAAACCTTTTTTATTTGCTGATCTTATTCCATTAAGATTCCAAGATATAATTTTCACTAATATACCTCCATTATTTTAGGCTTGAAAGTCAATTTCTTTTATAAGACAATATTAACAATATCTCTATCCTCATATAACCTAAGTTAAACACAGTTTATACATACATCTTATCTATTTTCTGTCTTACATATGTAACATAATTACATACCTATCGGTTTAACCATTACCTCTTTTTTTGGCAAGTTATTTAAATACTTACATTTATATTCATCACTTAATATATCCATAAAAATCTCATCAAAATATACCCTGTTAACATAAAATGCTTGTCGTCTTCTACCGATTTCTTTAAATCCAACTTTTTTATATAAATTTATAGCCTTATCATTAAATTCATAAACAAACAACATTACATTATTTATATTTAACATTTTAAATGCAAAACTTAATATTAATTCAAGGGCCTCTTCACCATATCCTTTTCCCCTGTATTCTTTTTCTCCTACTTGCATTCCTAATTTCGCTGTTCTATTTATATTGTCTACATCAAATAACGATATATATCCAATAAGTTGTTCAGTTTCTTTTAACACAATACACATTTGATAGTTTTCAGGATTTTTAGCTATATTTTCTAAATTATTTTTCTCCATCAACACACCATAACTTACCCTATCCCAACCCATCATAACTACATCTTCCAAATCGTTTTTCCATTTTGTAAAAACTTCATAATCATCATGATTTATAGGAGAAATAAAAACCTTTTCCCCTTCTATCTTCTTAAAGTATTTCATGTAATCTCCTCCATCTTCTTTAGGGTAGTGTAAAATATTTATAGTACTAAATACTACATATCCCTTTTTATTCAATGTATTTTATCACTATCTTCTTTAGTTTAATGGTTATAATAAGTCACCTTCTACATATTTCTCTACAAGACCCTTTATATCCATTCCCTCTTGCATGTCCATAGTTATAGAACCTTCCGTAGCTTGTTCTTTTATGTGCATCACAATATTTAGCAGTTTCTCTGCGTCCTTTTCATCAAAGCCTTCATTTTCTATAAGTTTCAGTAATACTTCTCTGTCAATCTCTTCTCTTGTTTGATTTTCTTTTAGCGTTAGTTCACCTGAATTTTTTGCTTGTAAGTTATTTAATATCTCAATATATATAACATTTATCAGTGTTTTTACTTCCTTTTTTAGAGCGTTTATATCTAAAACGGTTACTCCATCAATCAATGTTCCTACAAGCTTGATATTTAGTATTATGTCATCATTATTTGTATGTATTTTATCAACTTCTGTTTTTATTTTAGTCACTATACCTTCTGTTTGGCTACTTAATCCTGTTATGTCAACCTCTATATTGATCGAGTTTCGTATGTCCACTTTTTTAAATTCAGTCTCCACATTTCTTGTGCCTTTTGCCAAGTCTACTAGATAGAACCCTTTTTCTCTATTCTCTTTATTCTTTGTAAGCGACTCTATCTTCACATTTTCTATCGATCCTGGATTATAGTATTTCATGTCTTTATTGTCATATCTAGTATGTATGTGTCCTAATGCTATGTAGTCACTTTTTAGGGTTACAGGAGTGAGCTCCTCTTCTCTAAGTCCGCCCATACCCTCAGTCAAGAATTTATCTATTCCTGTATGTAACATTATAATTACTGGTTTCACCCCATTATCTGGAATAAATGCTGAAAGCTTATTTATCATAATCCCCGCCGTTGCTCCCGGATATCCTAGACCCACTATGTAGCAAGTATCTGTTTCATATATACCTCCACTTTTTGATACCGATGATTTCTCCATAAGCACCTGTGCTCCCTCTTCATCTGTATCAGGCTTTAGCAGGTATATGTACTCTTTTTGACACAAGAAATCAAGCCAACTATAAATATTGGTGTATGTGGCCATATCATGATTACCCTCAGTCATATATACAGGTATACCTGCATCTTTGAGTGGCTCAAGTAAATTCACAGCTTGCTCTAATGTTTTTGCATTAAGATTTTTTTGATGAAAAAAATCTCCCGCAATCAAAACAAAATCAACCTTTTCACTGATTGCACAAGCCACAACCTGCATAAAAGCTCTTCCCATATCTTCAAATCTTTCCTCTATACCATAAGGATTAGCTCCCAGATGTATATCACTGCAATGTATAAACCTTATACTGTCTCCCATACCATTCAACTCCATTTTTAATCTATATTTCCATTTTACTCTATAAAATAAAAAAATTCAAGTAATTTTATTACTTTTTAAATACAAAAAATGTAAAATATTTAATATATTATTGACATATGTAAAATTATGGTATATAATACAATAAAGTAAACAATCAAAATAAGACAAAAAGAGGTGCTAGTGTGGGTATAGTATGCGAAGGAAATGTTATTTCTAAATTTGATGAACCTCTGGAAAATCCTGATGGAACTATAGAAAGTAATGAAGGTATAGTCGTTGCGGTTGATCCAGAATATCAAAAAACAAATGGTGAAGAAATTAAATATGGCTTCTCCGGTATCAGCAATAAAGCAGAAATTGGAGACACAATAGTAGAGGTAGTGGGACAAACTGATGAAAACTTCATAACCCGTGTTTTTAACGGTTCTACCAATGCATTAATACATGAATCTATTTTGCCAAAAGAGATTTCAATTGAATTTGATTCTTAATAAAAATTACTATAAAAATAAAAATCTATCAGCAGTTATTTTGATAGATTTTTATTTTATTTCAAACACTAATAATCTAAAATCTCTGTTCATAGATTACTTTTTTTTTAAAGCAATTAACCCATTTACAACACTATACAAATCAAATTTCCACTACCATCATTAATCACTCTCTGTAAGGTCTCCTGCAAGCGTTCCTGCGAATCATATGTCATTTTATTTATCTTGCTTTGTAATTCCCCACTTACAAGTTCATGCAGAGGTTTTCCAAACAAATTCGAATTCCATATCTTTCTTGGGTCTTTCTCTACCTCGCCTGTAAGATAGTCAAGCAAATCCTGACTTTGCTCCTCTGTTCCTACAATTGGTGAAATCTCTGTTTCTATATTTGCTTTTATAATATGAAGAGAAGGTCCTCGAGCTCTTAGTTTAACCCCAAATTTATTGCCCTGTCTTATTATTTGTGGATCATCTAGTGTAAGCTCCTCAAGTTTTGGTATTACTATACCGTAACCTTTCTGTTCCACTTCTGCCAAAGCATATGAAACTTTTTCATATTGTTGCTTTATATCTGCAAGTTTTTTTAGTATGCTAATTAGCTCGGTATCGCTACTTATTTGTATCCCTGCAGTATCACTAATTACCTCATAAAACAACTCATCAAGTAGAGATAAATCTACATTTGCTACTCCTTGTGCTAAATCTATAGAATTCAAATATGTCTTTTTTACATAATCACTTTCTGAGTAATCATCTACTGCTTTTTTTACATCAGATATTTTCATCATTTTTTCAGAACTTACCTTTAAATAATCTATCAAATTTTTCTTTAACCAATAATTATCATCCATACCTTCTAACCATTTTGGAAAGTTTATTCTCATCTCTTGCATTGGAAATTCATATAGTATCTTTTCAAGTATATTTGTAACATCTTCTCTCTTAAGTTGCAAACAATTTATTGGCATTACATATGTGCCGTGTTTTTCTGTCATTATTTTTGCCAGATTTTGAACACTCTCTGAATGTGGTGTTCTAGAATTTAGCAAAATTACAAACGGCTTGTTTATGGCCTTTAGCTGACTTATTGTCTTTTCTTCTGCTTCTTCATAATTTTCACGTGGAATACCTGTTATACTGCCATCTGTTGTTACAACTAACCCTATTGTTGAGTGATCTGATATTACTTTATATGTACCCATTTCTGCAGCTTTTTCAAACGGCATGTCATCTTCGCTCCATGGTGTATGTACCATCCTAGGATTTTCGCCTTCAAAATGACCATTAGCACCTTTTACTACATATCCTACACAGTCTATCATCCTAAGTTTAAAACTTATGTCATCGTTTAAAGTTACCAAGGCTGACTCATTTGGTATAAATTTTGGTTCTGTCGTCATTATAGTAGTTCCATCAGAACTTTGTGGCAATTCATCTTGAGCCCTCTCTTTTGCAAAATTATTTTCTATGTTTGGAATTACAAACAAATCCATAAAACGCTTTATGAATGTTGATTTTCCCGTTCTAACTGGGCCTACAACACCTATGTAAATATCACCATTTGTTCTTTCTGCTATGTCTTTGTATATATTGAAATTTTCCATCTATTTATTCCTCCTCTTATTATGATTGCAGCGTAAAATGCGTGACAATCTCTTCTAGTAAATTATATTTACAATATTTTCAATTATTACATTTATTAAATATATTTTTATATATTGCAAAAAATCTCATAATTTGATACAATGAAAGATATATATATTAGTAACAACTAAGTAATTGAATTTTATATTTTACACTCTATCCTTTCAGGGTAGATAAAATAAATATACACTATAAATTGTGTATTACGAAGGGTGGTGATTTTATGGAATTATGGATTATTTGGATTATTGTAGCACTTACATTTGCTGTCTTAGAACTAGCTACGAACGCATTTATATTAATATGGTTTACTGTAGGTGCTATGTTAGCATGTATCTTTGACCTACTAAATGTATCATTATATGGTCAACTTTCTGTTTTCTTACTAGTTTCTTTCACTTTAGTCCTATATACTAGGCCTTTTGTAAAAAAGTTTTTAGATTCAAAGCATAACCACAAAACCAATCTTGATTCTATTATTGATTCAAAAGGTACTGTTATACTAGAGATTAATCCTGCTCTTAATGAAGGCCAGGTCTCAATACGGGGTGAAGTATGGTCTGCTGTGTCTAAAGACGGGCAAATCATATCTAATGATTCAGTAGTAAAAGTAGAAGAAATAAAAGGTGTTAAAGTTGTCGTTTCCAAAGTAAACGAATAAAAAAGTTCCTTTCAATTATGAATAAGGAACTAAAAAGGAGGAGTATTAAATGGTTTTATTAAATAGTATGAGTTCTCAAGATCCGATTTTAATGATGTTTGGTGGTATCTTTCTATTTGTTATTATTGTAGCCATCGCAAGTGTTAAAATAATTTCACAATCAACAATAGGTCTAATTGAAAGATTAGGTAAATTTCATAAGAAAGCTGAAACAGGTGTAAACTTTCTTATTCCGTTCCTTGATAATATGAAAGCTGTAATTGACCTTAGAGAGCAAGTTATAGATTTCCCGCCTCAAGCAGTTATTACAAAAGATAACATTGCTATGCAAATAGACACAGTTATCTATTTTAAGGTTACTGACCCAGTTAATTTTATATATCAAATATCAAATCCACTAAATGCAATAGAAAATTTAACTGCTACTACTCTTCGTAATATAATAGGAGACCTTGATCTTGATGGAACACTGACTTCAAGGGATATAGTTAATACTAAATTACGTGAAATACTCGATGTAGCTACAGACCCTTGGGGTATAAAAGTAAATCGTGTTGAACTTAAAAACATAATGCCACCAAGAGATATACAAGATTCTATGGAAAGACAAATGCGTGCTGAAAGACTAAAAAGAGAGGCAATTCTTACGGCTGAAGGTCAAAAACTAGCAGCCATTACTACAGCCGAAGGACTAAAGCAAGCAGCCATCCTTAATGCAGAGGCCGACAAAGAATCTAATATTCGTAGATCTGAAGGTGAAAAAGAAGCTCAAATTTTAAGAGCTACTGGAGAAGCCGAAGCTATAATATTAGTTCAGGAAGCTACAGCAAAAGGAAACAAAGTAGTATTAGATGCAATCAAAGCTGCTGACCCTTCTGCAGCAGTAATTAGTATAAAAGGTATTGAAGCATTAGAAAAAATGGCTCAATCTAATTCAGCAAAGCTAATAATACCATCAGAAGCGGTATCATTACTTGGATCAATAGCTGGTGTAAAAGAAATGTTGAGTGGTAAAAAATAGAAGAACTCCAAAATAGAGCAAATGGCTCTATTTTTTTATTGTAATATTTCACATTCATGGGGTACTAGCTCTTGCATTTTTATTCCATTCCATGATCTACAAACTTAGAAACATGTATTTCTTCACTTGATTGTGATTCTAGTGTTTTATAATATTCCACATTCTCTAGTAATGCATTTCTTATATCATCAAAAACTTCAACTTTAGCTTCATCATGCCTTCTAAGCGCCTTTACACATATTTTACAATAATCAGTTGGTATGATTTCATCTAAACTTTCCTCTCTTATTAAAATGGAGGTAAATTCGTTCGTCAAATTTGTAATTTCTCTAGAAGGTCCTACTTCTACAAGTCCATTATAATCTATACTTTCAATAACGCCCTCTACAAACGGTATATCTTTATCTGTTTCATAATATTTATATTCTCCTTCTATTCCACCTTCCCTAAATACATGAAGATTCGCCATTACTAACGAAGATTTTACAATATCATATCTTTTATCAAACATAGCTTTTCCTCCATTCATGTCCGTTTTTAGCATCTTTTGATCATAACCCATATTTTTACATTTTTCAAGTTCTTTCACTAAAAAGAGGGATCTTATAAACCATTAGATCCCTCAATCACTGTTTCATTAATGAATCTCCCCGTGGCAAGCCGAGGGGAAATTAAACCCAAAGAGATCAACAAGCCCTCTTTATTTATTCAAAACAGCTTCCACCAATAAACTCCCTCACAAGTGAGTTTGATGGGATTCTGTCATTGTCTATTCCTAGTATATAGTCTAAGAATTTTAGTAATCTTTTCGCTTCTGCGTATTGTGGCATAGTTTCATCTATGTTATATAACAAAGGTGCTGCATATTGTTTTAGCACCGCTATTTCATATACCATTGCAGAGTTAAACATTACATCTGCTTCTTCTTGATATGGGAATATATTTTTTTCTTCTCCCTTTCTTACCTGTGTCCACATATCAATGGTTCTTACTGCGCTATATCCTCTAAAATTATTGTCGCGTACTATTCTTCTGAGTAATCTATTATCCGTAGTTGGTATTCGGTTATGCTCATCAAGGTTTATTTGTGTTAATGCACTTACATATATTTTAAATTTCTTGTCATTAGCTATATTTTGTGTTAATTTTGGATTCAAACCATGAATACCTTCAATCACGAGTATATCGTTGCTTTTCATTTTCATTATATTGCCTTTATATTCTCTTTGTCCTTTTTTAAAATTAAACGATGGCATATCTACTTCTTTACCTGCTAACAAGTCATTTACATTTTGATTGAACAACTCAGTATCTAGTGCTTCAAGCGCTTCAAAATCAGGCTTTCCGTCCTCATCAATTGGAGTATGCTCTCTATCAATAAAATAATCATCTAGACATATAGCATGTGGACTATATCCATCTGCTTTTAATTGAATTGATAATCTTTTTGAAAATGTTGTCTTTCCAGACGAAGATGGTCCTGCTATAAGCACAACACCTACTTTAGATTCTCTTTTTTGTATCATATCAGCAATAATGCCTATTTTTTTCTCTTGTATTGCCTCTGATATAAGTATTAGTTCCCCTATTTGTCCACTTGAAATAGTATCATTTAAATCAGCAACTGTATTTACACCCAAAATTTCTGCCCACTTTGCCGATTCCATAAATACATTAAACATTTTTTCAGAATTGTTAATTTTGACTTTACATTCTTCATTACAATTTGAAGGATCGTTCAAAATAAAACCTGGTATCTTATTTGTAAGTTTAAATTGTTGCAAATACCCTGTGCTTGGCACCATATATCCATAATAATAATCATATAACCAATCTAGCTTATATAAATTTACTTCTGATGCGTTTCTATATTTAAACAACTTTATTTTCTTAAGTGTCTTGTTTTCTGCAAACTTTGCAATTGCCTGTTTCTTAGTTAATGTAATCTTTTCAAAAATAAAATTCCTTGCAACTATTTCACCCATTCTTTCTTCAATCTTATTTAATTCGCCTTCTGATAAGAAATTCCCATACTCATCCTTTATTTCACAATATAAACCTTCATCAATAGAGTGATATACCATAAGTTTGCACTCTTTATGCAATTCTAATATAGCCATATTTAGAACAAAAGTCATACTTCTTATGTACACTCTTCTACCATCAGCACTAGTCAAATCATAAAAGGTTATATTACAATCCACATCTACTTTTACATTAAGCTCAAACAGCTCATTATCTATCTTCGCTAGCACTATCAATGTTTTATAATCATCCTTGAAGTCTTTACTTATTTCAAGTAATGTTGTACCTTTCTTATAATGTCTTTTTTCTTTTTCGTTTACATACACGTATACTATATCTTCCATCTTTATATTCCTCCTTGAAATGAATTAATAGTGCATTGCCTATATATATTTTATTGGACTTTCTTCAAAGTAAGGACATATTATTTCGATTCTGCGTTGATGTGCATATCCCTCTAAATATTCCTGAATTATCTCTTCAAATATTTTTTCAGTATAATAATGCTCTGCATCTATTACCAAAAAATCCATTTCTTTCGCTTCCAAAGCTTGATGATACTTCAAATCTCCTGTTATGTATACATCGGCATTTTTACTGTAAGCTTTCTTCATAAAATCCATACCACTACCAGGACAAATCGCCACTTTCCTAATCAATTTATTTTTATTTCCTGAGTATCTAATTGTATCGCATTTTAAGATGTTTTTTAAAGTAGTTACCAGTGTTTCAAATGATATAGGCTTTTGAAATTCCCCTATTCGTCCGACCCCTTGCATTACACCATTTTCTTCTTTGGTTTCTTCCAAAATTGTAAGATGCTTTAGTTCAAGTCTTTCCGCCAGTTTTGTTGCTAATCCATGTTTGGAAATATCTATGTTTGTATGCATTGCGTAAACTGAAATATCATTTTTTATCAGTTGTTGTATATTACGCCCTAAATAATCATCTGCAGTTACACTTTTTATTCCTTTAAAAATCAGTGGATGGTGAGAAATTATAAAGTCTATATCTTCATGAATAGCCATATCTATTATTTCTTTTGTTATATCTAATGTCACCAATATTTTATCTATATTTTTGTCAAGTCTTCCTAACTGTAAACCTACATTATCCCAGTTCATTGATAGACTCACAGGTGCAATCTTTTCTAGCTGAACAATTATATCTTTACATAAAGCACTCATCTAACCCCTCCTTAATCAATATACTATTGATTGTTTCATCTAATAATATTATGTATTTGTTTATATTATTTATTCTATTCATTGCATTTTCTGTTTTTGACTCATTTAGTAACTTTATTATATCCCTGGATTTTATTATTTCATATTCTAAAAGACTTTTCAGCATTTTATCTTTTCTATCAATTAATACCTTTCCAAACAAGTATTCAATTTCTTTTTCATAGATTTCATTTCCCTTTTTACCAACAATTATATTATAATATATTTCATCTTCCAAAACAATATCTTCATCAGTAATTTTATAGCCTACATCATGTAATTTCCTTCTTACATATTCTACATCCGTTTGAGGTTGCACTATCAAATACTCAATATTACTAAATTTATCTACACTATCGTCTACTATTTTCCCAATTAATTTACCGCCCATTCCTGATATCACAACTGTATCAAATCCCATTGTATCTATACTGTTTAGACCATCAGATTTTATGACTGATATTCGCGTGTCTTGGGAGTGTTCTAATATATTTTTGCTTGCCTTATCACATGAACTTTTACTAACATCAGAGGCTACAGCCTTTTGTATTACATTTTTTTCGCACAAATATATAGGTACATATCCATGATCTGTACCTATATCTATTATGTTTGAACTTTGGTTTACTTTGTTAGCTATAGATAATAGACGAGCTGATAAATTCATATAATCACAACCTTTTGAATTTGGTTTTTCTCTTAATCCTTGACTAATCTAATAGTTCTTTCAGTTTTCCTGGAAAAATATCATCAAAGCTAATTTTTATTTCCTGCTTTTCACATAATCCCTTTGGTAATATTATTTTGTATGCAAATAATAATTGAGTTTTAACATCGTAGTTTCTTTTGAACAATCTATTTACTGTGTTTTCTCCGTATTTTGAGTCCCCAATAATAGGATGTCCTATGCTTTTCATATGTGCTCTTATTTGATGCCCTCTACCCGTTATAAGATTAATTTCAAGTATAGAGTAATCGTCTTGGGACCTCAGTACTCTATATCTAGTCTCTGCATATTTACTACCTTCAATTTCTTTGTCTATAATTGTTGATGTATTACTTTTCGAGTTCTTAATTATAAACCCTCTAAGTGTTTTTTCTTCGTATTCCGGCATTTTCCCACTTACAACAGCTATATAATATTTTTCTACTTCTCTATTTTTTATCATTTCATTTATTGTCTTAGTTGTTATATAATTTTTGCCTATTAATACTAGTCCTCTAGTATTTCTATCAAGCCTATTGCATAAAGCTGGCATAAACCCTGTATCCTTTGATCTTAAATATTCCTCATCATTTCTGTCATGCAAATATTTAGTAACAATGTCTATCAAAGTATTTTCTTCCTCGTCATCGTTTGAGTGTACAGAAAGATTATCCTCTTTGCTTACTACCATCATGTTTTTATCCTCATAAACTACATTAAGCTGTATATCACGAGTTGTATTGTATTCGGGAGCACCTTCACCATTTTTAAATTTATAAAAAGTTTCATCTTTAAAGAAAACCTCAATCAAATCTTTTTCTTGTAAAATCTCATTTCCCTCTATCTTCTTACTATTTAACTTGATATTCTTTTTTCTAAACATTTTATATAAAAAACTTGTAGGAAGGTCACTAAAGTATTTAGATAAATATTTGTCAATTCTTTGACCTTTATCCCTAGTGTTTATTATAATTTCTTTCACTGTTTTATCATTCCTTTCGTTATAAGCAGCATTCAATTGCTTATTACTTGTTTTTGGACTATCTGTTTTATTGTCATCCTGAGCGAAATGGCATAATAGAAAAACAAATAATATAAAACTAATTATTACTATGATTCATTTTTTCACTAATCGCGTTTTCCTTTATACCCTGGCTTTTTGATACCTTTGTTTGCTGGTTTTCCTGTTTCTTTTCTATTCGGTCCAAAAACTTTCTTACTATCTCTTTTGCCTGCAAATGAATTTTTACCATCTTTTTTAACTCCAAATGGTTTTTTATACTCTCTCTTACCCTTTATTTCTTCTTTTTTATTTTCTGGTTTTCCTGTAGATCGAGTGTTAACGCCTTTCTTTGCTTCCTTACTTTCAGGTCTACTAGCATCCTTACTAACTGGTCTAGTGGCTAATCTTTTTCCAGTACCTGACACTCTTCTAGCATCTCTTTTCATTGATCCTTTTTGCTCACTAGTACCATTCTCTGATGTATTTCCATTATTACCACGCTCAACATCTTTTCTTACTAATGGCTTGCTTTTAACTGTCTTCGTATATGTGTTATCTTCTCCATCAGTTCCCTTTGCTTTTCTAAGCATCAAAGTTACTTCTGAGCGATTATTAAATAGTTGCTTTATTCTGCTTATTGTATATACTTCTTTTATACTCTTTATCGCATCATTTAGGGTTCTACTAAAATTACCTTTTGGGAGTTTTAGAGTCATAATAACTATACCATTATCAGCAAGATATTTCCCCACAGATTTCATGTGTTCACTTGACTTTACGCTATCCATCTTCATGTCATTTACTATAAGATCATATTTTACATTATATTCTTTTTTTACAAATTGTCCTATGCTCATACTATAGTGTTTCAATTTATTATTTTTAACTAATTCTTTATCGAGTTCTGCAGAGTCTATAGCATCTACTAGCATACCATACTCTAATAATACTTTAGTCCAACCACCTTGCCCAAAATTGATATCCAAAGCATTATTTATTTTATCTGTGTTTATATTAAAGCATTCAATCGCCTCTAATAGCTTAAATTCAGCTCTACTTAATTGATCTTCTTCCACTTTAAATCTATGTTCCCCACCCGTCCAATTACTAATATTATCTTTTGCCTTTGATATTCCTGCATATGCCTTATCTTTCTTCACTGTTATTGATATAATTTGTTTTGGTTTTTTTGTGTCTTGTACAAAGTTCTTATCTTCTAGAATCTTAGATAATGAACTATTTATCACATATTTCGTGTAGTTCCATTTACCACCTTTTAAAAGTCTAGTTTGAACTGAAAAAGTATCATTTACATTTAGCTTTTCAATATTCTTTTCAACATATTCCTTTAATGTCTCGATATCTGCTTCATTATTCGACATGAAAAGTATATCATCTACTGGATGAATATGTCTTACAAATATAGGAAAGTTTTCTTTTATTCTTAATATTATAGTCTCCTCTGCATCAATAACACCTATTCCAGAATCAACCCATTCATAAAACTTTGCACTAACCTCTAGATTTTTTAATTCTTTTAATCCCTTATCTTCCATATCTTCTTGCGTTGTAAATAAATACTTTTTCAATTCGTTTGTCTCCCTTTTTTATCTAAATAATTTTTGTTCTTTATTCTTTACATCAACCACTAACCCTATTTATTTCTCTAACCCCTCGTATATTTTTCAATTTAGCTATAAAAGTGTCAAGTTGATTCTTTCCTTTTATTTCAACCGTTATACTTACGTATGCTTCATTTGGGGAAGTAGCTTTTGCACTTACTGCTTTAAGCGAGACTTTCATGTCTGCTGCAGCCTTAGATACATCAAAGAAAAATCCTTCTCTTTCCTCACCCATTATAATAAGATCTGCTAAATATAAATTGTTAGAGCCTTCTTGTTCATAGTCTTCCCATTCAGATTCTATTAATTTAGATTTTTCAATACTTGATAGATTCATAATGTTTTTACAATCTGTTCTGTGTATAGAAATACCTCTTCCTTTAGTTATATAACCTATTATCTCATCTCCAGGTACAGGACTACAACATTTAGAAAATTTTATGGCTAAATCTTCTACTCCTTTTACAGTAATACCACTATGACTTTTTTTAGCTATAACTTTTTTAACAGTTTGTCGGTTTTTTTCAATAAGTTCATCTATTGTAAGTGTTTTCTCATTTGCCTTTTTATATTTATCAAATAATCTATTTAGTATATGACTTTCTTTTAAATCTCCGTGTCCTATCAAAGCATAAACCATATCCCATTTTTGCAAACCGTATTTTTTAAGTATTTCTTCCATCCACTCAGATTTCAAAATTTTGCTCACATCAATACATTTTCGCTTTGCTGCTTCTTCAAACAATAACTTTCCTTTTTCCATGTTCTCAGCTTTTAGCTCTGTCTTGAACCATTGATTAATTTTATTTCGAGCCTCAGAAGTCCTTACTATATTTATCCAGTCTTTACTAGGACCTCTTGAATTTTGGGATGTAAGTATCTCTACCCTATCTCCAATCTTGAGTACATAATCTATAGTAACTATCCTATCATTAACCTTTGCTCCAACCATTTTATTTCCTATCACTGTGTGGATATGATACGCAAGGTCAATAGGTGTAGAGCCTTTTGGTAGACTAATAACATCTCCTCTTGGAGTAAATACAAAAACTTCATCATTAAACATGACAAGGTCACCTTTTAGATTTCTCATAAATTCTCTACTGTCAGACATATCTTTTTGCCATTCGAGAATTTCACGCAGCCATGCTAGCTTCTGTTCCATTCCATCTTCACTTTTTTTATTTGCATTACCTTCTTTGTATTTCCAATGTGCAGCAATACCATATTCTGATGTCCTATGCATATCCCAAGTTCTTATTTGTATTTCGAAAGGCTGTCCATCTGGACCAATAAGAGTTGTATGTAAAGATTGATACATATTGGGCTTAGGCATTGCAATGTAGTCCTTAAATCTATTTGGCATTGGTTTATACAATTCATGAACAATACCAAGAACACCATAGCAGTCTTTTACACTATCTACTATGAGTCTTACTGCAAATAAGTCGTATATTTCATCTATACTTTTGCTTCCATTTTTCATTTTTTTATATATACTATAAAAGTGCTTTGCTCGTCCTTGTATATCAACTTTTACCTCTGCTTGTGTAATCTTTTCTTGTAAATCTTTTATTATATCTTCTACATAGTTTGTACGCTCTTCTTTTTTAGATTTTATTTGTTTAACTATATTATAATACTCTTCTGGATATAAATATCTAAATGATAAATCTTCGAGTTCAATCTTTATTTTTGAGATACCCAGACGATTCGCAAGTGCTGCATATATGTCAAGTGTTTCTTGTGCCTTTTGCTTTTGCTTATGCTCTGGCATATGTTTTAAAGTACGCATATTATGTAATCTATCCGCTAACTTTATAAGTATAACCCTTATATCCTTAGCCATAGCCATAAACATTCTACGATAATTTTCTGCTTGAATATCCTCTTTGCTATGTGCCTTTATCTGTTCTTCGGTTTTAAGATAATCTATTTTTGTAAGTTTTGTAACCCCATTTACGAGTTCCGCTATCTCTTCATTAAATAGTTCCTTTATTTCCTCACATGTATATGTAGTATCCTCCACCACATCATGCAAAATTGCAGCGGTTATTGTCTCTAAATCAAGTTCCAAATCTGCAAGTATATATGCGGTCTCAATTGGATGTATTATATATGGTTCACCCGAAATTCTGTGCTGATCTTTGTGTGCATCATAAGCAACCCTGTAAGCCTTTTCTACCATAGCAAGGTCTCCAAAATCATGATATTCTTTTATCTTGTTCATCAACTTTTCAAATCTATCAGACGGCATATATAATCAACTCCAATCAATAACACAAATATTATTATAATTTGCTACACTTTTTTTATTCATCTAATGTTTCATTTATAAATATAGTCAAATTCTTTTTTAAGTCTATTTCATAAGTACTCATTAGCTTATTTCCTTTTTCATCTTCATATACTCTCACAATAGGACGAGTCAACATATCTTTATTTTGTAATGCAACTATCGCTTTATGACCATTATTAAGTCTAACAATTACTCCTGATGGGTAAGGTGCCACAAATCGTCTAAATGCATCCACCATTTCTCTATCGAGTTCCGTTGTGCTTAAATGTGTTAAATATTCAATTACTTCATAGGCTTTCATAGCTTTTCTATATGGTCTATCTGAAGTCATGGCATCATACATATCACACACGGTAACAAGTCTAGTTAATTGATGTATCTGTGCACTTTCTACTGCTAATGGATATCCTGTACCATTCATTTTTTCATGATGCATAAGCACTATATTTTTTGATATAGGAGTTATTTGAGGTTTTTGATTTAATATATCATATCCTAATTTAGGATGTTTCTTCATGAAATCAAACTCTGCATCATTTAATTTCCCTGCTTTATTAAGAATCTCATGTGGTACAAATATTTTCCCAACATCATGTAATATAGCCCCGATAGCAAGCTCTTTAAGTCTATTCATATTAATATTCATATGCGCTCCTACTGTAACAGCCAGAACACAAACATTAACTGAATGAGCATATGTATATTCATCCTTAGTACGTATATCATTTATATTAAAAATAATTTCTTTACTAGACAATATCTCGTCCATTATTTGATCTACACACTTCATTATTCTTTCAATATCTATATCTTTCTTATCTAAATAGTTATTAAATTGTTGCTTTATTTCTTGTCTACTTTGTCGTCTGGTCTTTTCACGCAACATATCATCTACTTCTATTCCACCTGATACTTCATCTTCTACATATACCTGTATATATCCTTTTAGTTTCAATTTATCTACATATTTATCACTTACCTTTGTTCCTGCAGTCAAAAGAATACTACCATGATCATCATATACATTTTTACCTAATTTTTCTTCACCTTTCAACCTATCAATGCTCATTGCCCTCATAAAATTACACCCCCGTATAAATACAATTCTCAGCACAAATACACAATACTTAACTAAATTTCAAATTTGCTAGCCACTCATTCAATTTTATAAGCAATTCTGATTTAGTTAAATCTGTTTTTTCACTACTATTTAAGACCTCAAACTCCACCAAGTTATCGCCCAAAATATTAACTCTAGCTAACTTCATTTCTTTAAATACATCCATAATAACTAAAATCTTAAATATATTCATATTTAGTATACCTATTATATTATCAATATTTTCAGTAACTTTACCTTCTTTCTTTTTATTGTGAAAATATTTATACACTTGTGCACAATCGGTCCTTGAAATATTTAATTCTTCTACATTACAAACTAGATTTTTTATTTTTTTACAACTAATTTCATCTAATTTTCCATGCTCTATGCTTTTAAAAATATTGTATACATCATATAATTTACATATTTCACTCTTAATATCCTTTATAATAATTTGTGGAATTATATTTTCATTCCATTCATTTATTTGCAAGTTTCCTGCAACCATTATATCCATTTCATTATCAAGTTTTTTAAAATGTTCTGATGAATTAAACATTATTGCATCTATTATAACATTATTTTGTCTAATTTTCAACTTTAAATGACTACTTTCTTTACCTAAAAGTCTAAAATTTTCTATTTCACCGCAAAACGAGAAATTTGGTTGAGAATTTCCCATTCCATACGGTTCTAATTTTTCTATATTTTTTATAAAATTTATTGTTATATCCTTATCTTTTAGTTCACCTTCTATTTTTATCTTAGGTACCAACATTTCAGTTGATATCGTTTCCTCAGCATAGCACTCTACTTCTTTTCTAAAATTTTCAAAATTATTCATATCTAAAGAAAGACCTGCTGCCATCTGATGTCCACCATATTTGGTTAAAAATTCTTTTCCACTGCCTACACATTCAAATATACTAAATCCAGCTATACTTCTAGCTGAACCTGTTGCCTTACCATCTTCTATATTAAGTAAAATAGTTGGTTTGTAAAATTTATCAACTATTTTAGATGCAACAATACCTATAACTCCATGATGCCATCCTTCTTTTGCAATAACAATTGCTTTTGATTTGCTATATCTTTCATCATTTTGTACACACTCAATTACTTCATTTAATATCCGTTGCTCTAGTTTTTGCCTATCTTGATTATTTTTTTCTAATCCTTTAGCTATAGAACTTGCTTCTTCTTCATCATCAGTTACAAAAAGCGTTACACATTTTTTTGCGTCGTCTATCCTACCAGCTGCATTTAATCTGGGTGCTAATATAAATCCAATAAATCCTGATGTTATATTTGTTGTATCTTTATAACCTACTTCTTTTAACAGGGCCCTTAGACCCACATTTGTAGTTACTTTTATCTTCTCAAACCCAAACTTCGCTATAACCCTGTTTTCACTTGTGAGTGGCACAATATCTGCTACCGTACCTATTGCCACAATACCAAGATACTCCCATATGTCATCTACATTACCCACTTTTATAGCTAATGCATGTATCAGTTTAAATGCAACACCAACCCCTGCCAAATCGCTAAATGGATATGTAGAATCAGGTCTTTTGGGGTTTATAACTGCAAATGCATTTGGTATTATTTCTTGACATTCGTGGTGATCAGTTATAATAATCTCTATGCCTATCATCTTGGCATATTCTACTTGTTCTAATGCTGATATACCTGTATCCACAGTAATTATTAGACTCGCCCCACTATCTTTCAATATATCCAATGCATTTTTATTTATACCATAACCTTCTTCTAATCTATTAGGTATATAATAATCTACACTTGCACCTAATTTTTTCAGATATAAATAGAGTATAGATGTACTTGTTATACCATCTACATCGTAATCACCATATATGGCTACTCTTTCATTAATATTTACAGCTTCTATAATTCTAGTCACCGCGCTATCCATATCATTTAGTAAATACGGGTCGTAAAACTGTGCAATGGTAGGATTAAGAAACTTTTCTACATTTTCCTTACCCTTTATACCTCTATTATATAAAAGCCTTTGAATAATCTCAGTCTGATTTATATCTCTATCACAGACAAATTCTATACTATCTACATAATTCCAATCATACTTGCCTTTTATCATGCGTATTCCCCTTTAAAATTTCTTTAAATTTATCATTCTTAATTATTGCTTATTCTACATCAATCATTACTAATCAGTATAATTTTTTTATCAACTTTTGTCAAGGTCTTTTGTAATAAAAAGGTAACTCTGTATGTAAAGTCCTATAACTAACAGTTCCTTGAATACTTTTTAAAATCTCTTAGGGTCAATTTCCTGCAGCTCTGCTGCGTGCTAAATTTGTCATTGCGAGGAACGAAGCAATCCCGTTCTTTAAAAGACAAAAGAGAGATTGCTTCGTTCCTCGCAATGACAACATGATACCCCGTCAGCTTGCTGCGGGGAGGTTCATTGTTTATTTACAAAATAATATACTTTATTAAACTTTACAGTTACCTATGTCCTTGTAGCATTAATTATTTTCTATCATAAAATAACTGTTAACTTAGCTCCTTCTAATATGAAAAAAGAGTAGCATTTTGTGACTTATTGTATGTAGACTTATTGTATGTAGACTTATTGTCGATATATGTTATTATGAATGTGAGGTGTTTTTATGGAAAATATATGCCAAAAATTTGGAGCTAATGTAAGAAAATATCGTATATCTGCTAAGCTTTCTCAAGAAACACTTGCTGAAATTGCTAGTTTACATAGAACTTATATTAGCGATGTAGAAAGAGGTCATAGGAGTATATCACTTGGTAATATTCAAAAAATAGCAACTTCACTCAATATTGAAGTGTACCAATTATTTATTTTTTAGATTACTTCCATAACCTGTTTAATATGTGATAAGTTATGCAGTTTATAATAAAGGTGGCGATTACTATATAAAAAACAAACATTAATGAGAAATACGATAATAAATTCAACATGTTTAATGGTAATAAACCTGCAAGTGAAATAAAAATTAAAAACATAGCTCCATTTAGTCAATTTGAAAAATGTAAGTCAATGTTTGAATAGAGAGGTATTTATGGATAATAGATTTGACAAATATACTGATACATATATTGAAAACAACTTCACTGCTATTACAGAAAAGTGGTGTAAATTTTTAAATAAAAAAGGTGTAACTAAAGTAAATCTTTATAGTGGGTATAACTATACTATAAACGCATTAGTTTTATTTTATTTATATGACAATATGGGTAAAAAAGTATCAAAAAAGGACTTAACTGAATTTTTAAACTATATGGGTATTTATCCTAATGATGTTCAGCAAGCAAGACATTTAGCCCAGCAAAGTGGATGGTATATAATTTCTGGAACAAGAGGAGATATCGAAGCTAAAAAATTAGGGTTAAATTCAGGAGAGTATGTTTTATTAACTTTAGATAAGCCTTATCCCTACTTTAAAAAAGAAAAAAGAGAGTTTATCGAACATGAAGATTACTGGCTATACTTATTAGATAAATACAAGAACAAATGTGCAACCTGTGGTTCCGAAGATGGTAAGCCAAATAGATACTATCCTTCATCAATTACTAATTTGCAACAAGGGCATAAGAATCCTTCCAAACCACTAACTGAAGGTAATATAATACCACAATGTGAAAAGTGCAATAGACCAGATAGAAACTACTTTATATATGATGATACTGGCCGAGTTACAGCTATTGCAGACCCAAAATTTGTATTAAAATCAGATAAAGAAACACAAATTGAAATGTTAGAACATATTATATGGGAAAATAAAGATGACCGAATGTTTGTAAATTCCATTAAAAAAATGCTATCAGAAATTATTTAATTTCTGATAGCATTTTTTTAATGGAATCGGCTATAGCTTCAGCTAATATAGGAGAAACTGCGTTACCAATTTGAATAGAAATATCTGTCTTGTTACCACAAAAAGAATACTGATCAGGAAAACTTTGAATTCTAGCTGCTTCTCTAGCAGACAATCCCCTGTTTTGCTCTGGATGTATACACCTAGATGATGATATACAAGCAAAATTTCTAGTAATAGTCATCCCAGGTTTATTATAATCCAATCTAGCATATGTATTACCGTATCCACTAACAGGCTTATAGTCTTCAGGAATGTCAACTTCCCACGCGCTTAAACCCTCTGGTATATATGTCATCATTTTAGCCAATTTATCTGAAACACCACCATATTGATGATTATTTAAGTTAGTTGAATTAGCTCTCATAAGTTTTTGATAATCATTTAAAGGTTTGACCTCATATGCTTGTTTGTGCTGATTTGAGTCTAATTTTGGCAAGTCAGAAATAGCATCTTTTAATGTAATCTTATTTTTCATATCTATTATTGTCGGCTCTGGAAAAATTATGGGTATATCTAAATCTTTTCTTACAGCAATGAATATAACCCTTTCTCGTTCTTGCGGAACACCAAAGTCAGATGTATTAAGAATTTTATACTCTAATCTATAGCCTTTACTGTTAAATTCATTAATAATTGATTTCCTAACACTTCCTGAATCCATAGAAAGTATACCTTTTACATTTTCCATCACTACAATTTTAGGTTTCAAATCTCCAACAATCCTTAAATATTCTTTAAAAAGAGTATTTCTTCTATCTGAACTATCTCTTTTACCTACTGTTGAAAACCCTTGACATGGAGGTCCTCCAATAAATAAATCAAACTCATCTAACCCTGTAAGTTCTTTTATCTTAGCACTTTCTAATTCAAACATATCTGCAACTAATGTTTTTGTTTTAGGATTGTTTTCCTTATATGTTTCGATCGCAGTATCCCAAAAATCTGTCGCTAGTGCTATATTAAAATCCCCTGTTTTTTTAAAACCAAATCCTAATCCACCTGCACCAGAAAAAAAATCTATAATATTATACATAAGCTACCCCCAATATTAAAAGTATTCTATGATTATACAATAAAAACCAAAAAAACTCAATATGCTTAAAAAACTTTTTATAAATACTTACAACATTACCTTTTTTGTTTTTCAAAATGTTATTTTTGTCAAATCCTTACACCAAATGCATGATGTTCGTAACGAACGATACTCTACACAAGTTTTCATACCATTCGCTCGCAAAAACATACACTTAATTCGAGTTTTATAGACATTGATATTTTTTTGTTATAAAATAGGAGTAATAATGTAAACAGAGGTATATTCATGTTTTCAAAAGTTTTCAGCTGTGGACTCCACGGTATAAATGGCTTTATAATAGATGTAGAAGTCGATATCGCAGATGGTTTACCCAACTTTGATATTGTGATTGGCATAAACCATACCCAAAAGTAGCGCGGGGGTTTATCTCCCGCATTCTCGAAAGGATGTGATTTTATAGAAGTTAAGTACACTAAAAGAGTTCATCTAAAAAATTACGATTATTCTGATGATGGATTTTATTTTATAACTATATGCACACATGCACAAAAACATTTATTTGGTACAGTCGTTGATAGTGTCATATATATGAATGAAAAAGGATTAATGGTTGAAGAATTTTGGAATGATTTAACAGTCAGATTTAGTAATATTAACTTGGACAAATTTATTATCATGCCTAATCATATTCACGGCATAGTGCAAATAAAAAACAACGCTGAAATTTCAATCCACGATATTGTTTGTGCTTTTAAATCTTTATCAACAAATGAATATATTAAAGGTGTTAAAGAACTCGGTTGGGAAAAATTCGACAAAAAGATATGGCAAATAAGTTATTTTGAACATATTATCAGAAATGAAAAGGAATTATATGAAATACGTAAATACATAGAACAAAATCCGATAGCATGGGAATTAGAAAAAGATACCCACATGAATAATTATTTGTAGTGCGAAGGTTTATGACTCTCATCGTGGAATAAAAACAACAGGAGACAATCCCCTGAGCTACATTTCATAAAAAACTTTTGCTTTTGTTTAATATTATTTGTTTATGAAACTTGAAATATTAATATCGGATTTAATTGCCTCTCTACTTTCCGAGTTAAGCCCAGAAGATATTAAATCAATGTTTCCAATCAGGACAAATATTGAAACCCCAATAAACAAAAAATATCTTGGCATATCCCAATAAAAGTATATATCCTTTACTACACGGATTACTTTTATGTTAAGGTAAATAAAATATACAGCTACAATAATCCAAAATACTCCTATTGACATTAATAAATTTATGTATATATCAGTATTATCTCTTGCTATCAATTCTGATAGTAATGCCATTACATTAAAAAATAGATTTACTATTACTACAGGAAAAAGCAAATAAATTTGAATAATTGTACTTTCCTTATATGTTTGAGATTTACAAACTACAATAGAAGTTATAATGTTTAATATATACGACCCTATAATTAACAATATTATTACATCTGAAATACCTCTAAATATAACATGTGGGGTAAATATAAGATTTACACTTTTTGAATGTGCTATTAATCCAACATTTATCACTGTAAATGCTATAGAAAATATAAGCATCAACATATGCTTATTTGTAAACTTTGTTTCCCCTTGATTTAAAATAACATTTTGTTGTATTACTTCTTCTGGTTTATAAAATAATTTATGCATAATATTTTCCTCCTTGTTGTAAGTCGTGAGTTTATAATAACATAATTTACTAATATATTCAATTAAATTACAAAATATAACCGAAAGGACTGATTAAATTGTTTTCAAAAGTTTTCAGCTGTGGACTCCACGGTATAAATGGTTTTATAATAGATGTTGAGGTCGATATAGCAGATGGATTACCCAACTTTGAGAAAGTAGGCTACTTAATCTCGACTAAAAATGCTTATAGAATAAGGCTTTCTGAAATTTGCAAATTATTTCAAAACCTTCGGCTACTATTTTACAGGATTTAAAAAATACTCTTGCGAGTATCTTAAATATAAGGGTTCATATTACTCATTTCGGTATATTTTTTATATATGCTTAAATACCCAATTGCTGATAGTAGGCTTAATATCAATGGCATTATTAAGTATAATATATAATCGCCCCTCAATGGCACTAAAATTGCATCTATAGTTACTATAATATATGCTAATTCTAATATTACTATTTGATGTGTTATAATTTTTTTATACTTTGCAATTACATATATCAAAACTGAAAGCACAATCTCATATACAGCTAATCCCACACTAATCAATATAATAATAGCAAGTCTGTTTGAATCATTGTCATGTAACGGTACAAAAAAAGCTAAAACTCTTTCTAAAAATATACCTATTATACCATATATTAATAAAGATTGTTTGCTACAATCACCATTTTTGCAAATTTTATATGTACAATATATAGCAATACTTAACGGAGCAAATATGGTACTTAAAACAGTTATAAGTAATACTATCTTCGCATTAATATTGCTATCTATTTTTAATCCCTTTTTAGAAGTAAAATTTATAATAATAGTAATAATTAACAACATCACAATTATTGGAATTAAACTAACAATGGGTTTGATTATCATATTCATAATCGTATCAAAATTCATTTATCCATCTCCTTAGTATATAATATTTCTTGTTTAATTATTGATATTATAACACATAGGAAAATATATTCAATAGATTTCTACAAAATTCTAACTCGAAAGGATGTGTTCTAATGTTTTCAAAAGTTTTCAGCTGTGGACTCCACGGCATAAATGGTTTTATAATCGACGTAGAGGTCGATATAGCAGATGGATTACCCAACTTTGATTTGGTTGGACTACCTGACTCTGCTATTAAGGAGTCAAAAGAACGAGTAAAAGCTGCAATCAAAAATTCCGATTATCTGTTTCCAATAAAGAAGATAACAGTTAACCTTGCACCTGCTAATATGAGAAAAGAAGGTGCATCTTTTGACCTACCTATCGCAATAGGCGTACTCGCCTGTACAGGGGTGATATCAACTAGTGTCCTCAAAGACACTATCTTTTTAGGCGAGCTTTCTCTTGACGGAAATATACGCCACATAAGTGGTGTGCTCCCTATGATATACCATGCCCAAAGCATGGGTTTGAAAAAATGTTTTATACCAAGAGATAATGCCTTTGAAGGTGCTATTGTAAAGGACATAGAGATAATAGGTGTAAACAAGCTATCTGAAATAGTTGACTACTTCAATGGAACCTTGGACATAACTCCAACCACAGTTAACCTTGACGACCTCATGTCTGGTAATCATATTGACTCACATGTAGACTTTAGCGATGTAAAGGGTCAGGAAAATGTAAAAAGAGCACTTGAAATAGCCGCTTCTGGATATCACAACATGCTCATCATTGGAACCCCTGGGTCTGGAAAGACTATGATGGCTAAACGTGTGCCAACTATACTACCTGATCTTTCATTTGAGGAGAGTATAGAAATAACTAAAATATATAGTATATCTGGACTACTTAGTAATAAAAACTCACTTGTTACCACAAGACCTTTCCGCTCTCCTCACCACAATATATCGGCTTCAGCCTTGACTGGTGGTGGTAAATATCCAAAACCTGGTGAGGTAAGTTTGTCTCACAATGGAGTTTTATTCTTGGACGAGCTTCCTGAGTTTCAGAAGAATGTGCTTGAGGTATTGAGACAGCCACTTGAAGATAGAGAGATTACGATATCTAGGGTAAACGGTTCACTTACGTTTCCGTCAAACTTTATGCTTATTACAGCTTTAAATCCCTGCCCTTGCGGTCATTACCCAGATACTAATAGATGTCACTGCTCGGAAGAAAGTATAAAACGATATCTAGGTCGGATAAGCGGTCCACTACTTGATCGTATCGACTTACATGTCGAAGCCGCTGCTGTAAAATACGAAAACCTTAACGACTCTCGCAAGGGAGACACCTCTGCTGTCATACGCGAACGGGTAATTTTGGCACTTAAGAGGCAACAGGCTAGATACAAGGATGAGGGGATACACTTTAACTCACAGCTGTCGGCTAGTCAGATTGAAAAGTATTGTGTTATTGATGAGAATGGGAGAAAGCTACTTAAGGCAGCTTTTGATAAACTAAACTTGAGTGCTCGGTCGTATCACAGGATACTGAAGATTTGTAGGACTATTGCCGATTTGGCGGGGTCAGAGGATATTAAGGTGAATCATATTACTGAGGCAATACAATATAGGAGTTTGGATCGGAAGTATTGGGATTAAAATTGTAGGGTGTGGTCAGAGTACCACTCTACTCTTGTTTTCTCAAAACACAACAAACAAACCTATTATATCAGTTATACAGTTAAAATACTGTTGTTTTTCTATTTGAATAATCGATGTATGTATTCTCAACTTTTATAAGTGCGATGATTGTTATATGATATCAAATCTATATCTAGTAATCTGCATCACTCAAGTAAGAATAACCATTATCTCCTAGTAATTTTTTTAATCTTGAATAACTAATTTTATTGTCAACTGTTACATTCTTTATCATTGGGTTGAATCTATTCAATGAATCTTCTGTTAATTTCGGTTCTTGCATTCCACCCAAACTACATTCTATACAATAAGAATACTTAAAATTTTCTTTAATGAAACTACTATTAGAAAACTTCCCTATATTTATTTTTTCCAAGTATTGTTTTATCTTAATTCCTTCTTCCTCAGTGTTATAGTAATAAACTTCCTCTAACTCCACAGAGTAAACTATATCTGACTTTTTTGTAGCATTTATTGTATAAAACCTATCTACATTTTCATCTATCCTTTTAACACTATCCCATATTACAATTCCTTCATGCATTTGTGCCCATTCTTTTATATACCTAGCCTTACCATAATAAGATTCTAATGAACCAAAAAGTGCCAAAACAAAGATAATAAAAAAAACATAAGACATTTTGTTTGAAATAGACTTATCTACATCTAACTTTATTATTATATTAATTCCCAATATTAATAATGCTATTATTATAGGGAACATAGATGCTAGATTGTATGAGTATTCATCCATTGCATATGCTGAAAAAATGCATATCAATGAGTATGTAACTAAATATACAATTTGCATTTTTCCTTGATTTTGATTTAATATTAGTTTTTTGCTTAACCTTCCAAAAAGTAATAAGTTTGTGATTAGTAACACAATCCCATAAAATACATCTGATATCAAAATCGCTGCTCCGGATAAATCAAATATTCCTCCTCCAGGATTACTAAGTTTACTTAACCCTACAAGTATTGAACATATAAAAAATGGTAAGCTTGTGTAAATTATATACATTATTTTTTTCATTTACATAACACTCCTTTCATATAATAATATATTTCTCTCATTCTGTATGATTATATTACTATATTATACTAAAAAAGTCAATAAATCCTTATAATTCACTAACATATTAAGACTAAACATTTTATATAGGCTATACAGTATATAAATTTTTATAGAACATATTTAAATTAAAATAAGCAAGTACTGTACGACCCACATAGTGTTAAGCTTATGGCTAATACAGGACTCGCTTATTTTGATAAATATTATATTTTAAATATACTTATAAATTCGTTCAGTTTTATTATCTTTTTATTTAGATTATTCATAGATTCAATTACATCCAATACCGCTGTTGCTTGTTCCTCAGAAGATGCAGAAATTTCTTGTGTCGATGCAGCCGCATTTTCTGTAACATTAGATATTTTACTAACTGAAGTTACAACATTATCTTTTATTTCTTCAACCTGATTTAAAAATTGTGCAGATTTATTTACACGTTCTACTACATCTTGAATAGATAATATAATTTCTTTTAATATACTTTCAACATCATACATAGACCCTTGGGCATCATTCATTATTGTATTAGTATCTACCATTGATTTATTCGTTGCTTCAATAATATAAGTGATTTCCGAAATAATATTTTGTATGGTATTTGTAGCATCTGCACTTTGAGAAGAAAGTTTTCTAACTTCATCTGCAACAACAGCAAATCCTCTACCCTGTTCGCCCGCACGTGCCGCCTCAATAGCTGCATTTAAAGAAAGTAAATTTGTTTGCTCTGTCAAAGAGTTAATGGTACTAACTATATTGGCAATATTTCTTGATTTTTCAGTTAATTTAAATACATTATCGCTTACTTCTCTTGTAGACTTAGTATTTTCTGAAAATTTATTCTTTAACACATTTATAGAAACAATGCCTTTATTTGCCTTATCATCCATAATAGCAGTATTCAAAATCATATCCTTTGAATACTTAACAGTTTCTTCAAGTTTATCAGATAACATATTTGCATTATTCAAACTAATCATTGCCTCACTTGCCTGTTTAGAAGAGCCTTCTGCAATACTTTGAATTGTTTTAGAGATTTCTTCAGATGCATTTCCAATATCTTTTGTTAATAGGAACACGCTTTTTGAATCTTTATCTACTTCATTTATAGTTACTCTCACATTTCCAATAATATTTCTTAAATTATCTGCCATATTGTTAAATTTCATATTTAATTGACCTATTTCATCTTTTAATGTTATTTTAACTGTTTTAGTTAAATCTCCTTTTGAAAAAGATTCTGCTGCAGATATAACATATCCTAATGGTTTTAATATAAATGAAATCAGTATAAAAGTTATACACATCATAATTATAATTGATATAAATACAAATAAGTACATTGCATTTCTTATACCGTCCATTTGTTTCATTACTTCAGTTCTATCTGTAATAGCTTTAATATAACCAATAATTTTATTTGAATAATCTCTGTACGGTATTAGAATCATACTGTACTTGTTATTATCCGAATTGACTATAGCACTCTTTCCATTTTTTATATCTTTTATATATTTATTTTCAACGATCCAAGAATCCTTTTCAGTAGTAGATGCTAGCACCTCATCTTTCTCGTCATTCAATCTATATATAAAATATTCAGCACTATACATGTTTTTTAATCCTGTTAAAAAAACATTTCCAAATTCACTACCATATTCGACAGTACCTAAATGAATGCCATTTTTCTCCATAGGAACTACTACCCTAATTCCAAGTCCACCAACACCATTCTCAATTCCTTTCATAGTTTTCTTAGTTTTATTTGCGTCATTAACCGTAAATCTAAAAGTCTTTAGACTATCTCCAAATTTATTAGGCATATGTAATCTTAAAAAAGAAGTAGAATTAGGTAAATGAAATTGGACCTGCGATATATCTCCTTTAATACTATCAAAAACCGGCATAAGCATTGTTAATAACTTTTGTCTATCCCTTGCTTCAAAAGCATCAATTACTTCTTTGTTTTTAGCAATACTTAATACAGAAACTTCTGTATCCTTAATAATATCATTAATTTTAGAATCAACCACTTTTTCCAAACTTTCAAGATTCTGGATTTCTTTTTGCAATATAATTTTATCCGTCTCCTTAATAGCAAAAAATGTTAAGCATAGTGATAAAATCATAATTGAAATAATACATATTGCAATCATTTTAAACTTTATTGTCATTATATCTTCCCCCTTATAAATTGATTTAATTAATATTAGACAACAATACTGTATTGATATTTTATCATTTATTTCTATATATTCAATGATTTTATGATATTAAAACTATAATTCGTTCGACAGTATTTTCTATTTTTTCTCAATATATTTTAATATATATTACTATATACTAAAATATATTGAAATATTTTTTGCTAATTCAAATGTTAGACATGCGTAATTGATGAAAATAGCAAAAACTGTTTATAAATGTTGCTATACAGTATATCAATTTAGATAGAAAATATTAAAACAAATAAGCCCGCATGTTTGGGAGGCCACTGAAAAAGTGTCCTTAACTCAGGAATCGTAGAAATGATAAATTTCTACGGTTCTTTTATTCAAAAACGTAAACAATGCAGACTTTTGGCAAGTTTTATGGTATAATTATAGTATTAAAT
>Ga0209000_1000260_pt1 | contig 61179 bp, 68 predicted proteins | sample RifGroD2_FD_183998 | JGI IMG/M metagenome (GOLD analysis project Ga0209000, IMG submission 183998) | Groundwater microbial communities from Rifle, Colorado, USA - Groundwater D2 (SPAdes) (version 2) | ecosystem: Environmental > Aquatic > Deep subsurface > Groundwater | place: Rifle, Colorado... | reverse complement strand
AATAATTGCTAAGGAATTAAAAAAGCGTAAGAGTTCATTAGTTGAATATGAAAAAAGTACACGAGACGATTTAATTAATGAATTAAAAGAAGAAATAGAGATACTAACAGGATATCTGCCTGAGCAATTATCAGATGATGAACTAATACAGGTAGTAAGCGATACTATAAATGAACAAAAAGCGACATCAATAAAAGATATGGGTAAAGTGATGACAGCGATAATATCTAAAGTTAAAGGTAAAGCCGAAAATGATAGAGTGAGTCAAATGATAAGAAACATTTTAAACTCATAAAATAATTTTTAACTAATTTAGGTCAGGTAGAAATGCTTGACTTTTTTTATTTGTATAAAATCTTAAATAAAATAAAATATTTTTCAATTTTAAATTTATTTTTAATTGAAAAATATACATAATAATGGTATAGTTAAATGGGAAAAGTTATAGTGATAAATAATAGTATAAATCTAATATAAAATAATATGAAAAACTAGAATTGGTTACCCTCACCCTCATCCTGACCCTGACCCTCTCCCTACAACAAAGGGAGAGGGGAACCACACGAGAGCTTATCTACTAAGGAGGTTTTTATGCAAGAACATAAGGAACATGAGTGTAAACATACTCACGCTGACCATCAACACTCTCATACACATGATATATCAAATGTGAGCGAAAAGCGGTTATTTTGGGTAATTTTACTCAACATAATTATAACTATATCACAAATAATCGGTGGTATAATATCGGGAAGTCTAGCACTTATATCCGATGCGCTACATAACCTTAGTGATGTAATAGCTATAGTTATAAGTTACTTTGCTATAAAGATAGGTAAAAAGCCTAAGAATAAAAATAATACCTTTGGATATAAAAGAGCAGAAATACTTGCTGCATTCATTAATTCATTGGTGCTTATGGGAATATCAGTTTATTTACTTGTGGAAGCATATCATAAGTTTATAAGACCGGAAAGTGTAAACGGTGCAATTGTTATTGTAGTTGCCCTTATAGGATTCGTTGCGAACTTTATATCTATGAAGTTGCTTATGAATAAGGGAGAGAAAAACATTAATATAAAATCTGCATATCTACATATGTTAAGCGATATGTTATCATCTCTTGCAGTTATAGTAGCAGGTGTAGTGATATATATTTGGCATATATATTGGATAGACACAGTATTAACAGTACTCATAGCACTTTATATTATAAGAGAGACATTGGGAATAATAAATAGAACAATGGCCATTTTAATGCAATCAACACCAGAAAGAATAAGTATAGATGAATTAGTAAATGAGATTCAAAAGGTGGAAAATGTTGATGATGTACACCATGTCCATTTCTGGTGTATGACAGAAGATGAGTTGTTTTTTGAAGCGCATGTAAATGTTAAATATGATATTAAAGTGAGTGAAACAGTGAAAATACTAGAGGAAATAAAAAAAGTGGTAGCAATGTATAGTGTAAAGCATGTTACAATACAGTTTGAAATGGGGTGTTGTGAAAAATTAGATATAATATCAAAGGATTGTAATTGTTAGGAGTGAAAACATGGTACATGAATTTTCAAGGATGGAGATAATAATAGGAACAGAAGCAGTAGAGAAACTAAGACAAAGCAAGGTTGCGATATTTGGAATAGGCGGAGTAGGAGGATATGTGGTCGAAGGGCTTGCAAGGTGTGGAGTAGGTAGCTTTGTGTTAGTAGATGACGATGAAGTGTCTATCACGAATATAAATAGACAGATTATTGCGACGACAAGCACTTTAGGGAAATCGAAGGTAGAGTTGGCACGCGAAAGGATTCTAGATATAAATCCTAACGCAAATGTCACTATACATCAAAAGTTTTATCTTCCTGAAACAAGAGATGAGTTAGTAAATGACACATATGATTATATCGTGGACGCGGTTGATACAGTGACTGCAAAGATTGATTTAGTGTTAGAAGCAGCAAAACTTAATATACCAATTATAAGCTCTATGGGCACTGGAAATAAACTAAACCCAACGATGCTAGAAGTAAGCGACATATCAAAAACTTCGGTATGCCCTTTAGCTAAAGTGATGAGAAAAGAACTTAAGAGGAGAGGTATAAACACTCTAAAGGTAGTTTACTCAAAAGAGGAACCCATAAAGGCAAAACAAATTATAGAAGATAAAACGAGTAAAAAAAGGCAAACACCCGGAAGTATATCATTTGTGCCATCGGTTGCAGGACTGATAATAGCGAGTGAAGTAGTAAAAGACATTATATATGTTGCTAAAAATAAACTAAAGGAGAATGAAAATTATGAATAATTATAGATTACAAATACAGTATGATGGCGGTAAATATAAGGGTTGGCAGAGACTTGGTGATGATGATAATACTATACAAGGGAAGATAGAACATATATTATCTGAGATGATTGGAAGAAAGATAGAAATAATAGGCTCGAGTAGGACTGATGCGGGTGTCCACGCACTTGCACAGATAGCTAATTTTAAGATAGCTGAGAAATTGGATGCAGATAAGGTTAAAGATTACCTAAACAAATATTTACCTATGGATATATGTGTAAATGAAGTAGATGAAGCTTCTGAAAATTTTCATGCAAGATTTAATGTAAAGAATAAAACATATTTATATAAGATTTGGAACAAAGAATGTACAAACCCATTTATGAGAAAATACAGTATGTATGTTAAAGAAAAGCTAGATTTAGAAAAAATGATATTGGCAACTAAATACCTTATTGGAGAACATGATTTCACGGCATTTACAAATGCAAAATCTAAAACAAAATCAAAGGTAAGAACAATAGAAAGCATAGCTATAAACGATGTAGATGGATTTATTGAGATAAGACTTAGAGGCGATGGATTCTTGCATAACATGGCGAGAAGAGTAGTTGGTACATTGATAGACATAGGGGTAGGTAGAAAAAAAGCAGATGAAATACCTAAAATATTCGAGTCAGGAAAACGAGATCAAACAGGAGATATGGCGGATGCGTGTGGACTTTATTTAGAAAAGGTAAGATATTAAAATTATAAGAAGGTGTGAGTCATATGATAAAACGAAAGCATAATAAAAATAAGATTGGTAAGCCACCAGGGAGTGTAATATATACCGGAAAAAAACCTGATGCCAGTCTTAAAATGCAGTTAATGGAGTATAATGAAGCAGAATATAAAGTTAGCGAAATAAAAGGTATAGAAGAGATAAATTTAGCTTCAAATGATGTTAAATGGCTAAATATATCTGGTCTTGCAGATACGGAATATATAAAGTATATAGGGGATTACTTGAAAATTAACACATTGATATTAGAGGATATAGTTCATATAGGACAGAGGCCTAAGATAGAAGTGTTTAAAGAATATATATTTGTTGTTTTCAATATGATATTGCACGATCAAGAAAAGAAAAATATAAATCATGAGCAACTCTCTTTTCTTTTGTTTCCCAATATTTTAATAACTTTTCAAGAGTTTGATTCGAATACTTTCGCACCAGTAAAAGAAAGAATACAATATGATGTTGGTGGAATAAGAAAGAAAAACGAAAGTTATTTGTTATATACAATAATGGATACTATTGTAGACCAATATTATTTACTTTTGGATGAAATAGAAGAAAAGATTGAAGTACTAGAAGCTGATATAATGGAAAATATGAATTCAAAATCACTAAAAGAAATATATGGATTAAGAAAAGAGCTACTTTTATGTAAGACATCTATATGGCCACTTAAAGATATTATTAACTACATGATGAGGGATGAAGAGCTATTTCCCCAGAATATAAAAGAGTATTTTAAAGATGTAAATGACCATATTATTCAAATTATGGACTTTGTTGTTATATACCGAGAAGTTCTTACGGGGCTATTAGATACCCAGCTATCGAATTCAAGTAATAGAATGAATCAAATTATGACAACTCTTACTGTATTCTCTGCAATATTTATACCGCTTACCTTTTTTGCAGGGGTGTATGGGATGAATTTTCAGTATATGCCTGAGCTTGGGTATAAATCTGGATACTATATTTTCTGGATTGCATCTGGAGCTATCGGAGCAGGGTTGTATGGTACATTTAGATTTAAGAAGTGGATATGAGTTAAAGATAGAAGGAGTGGGATATATGAGGCTGTGGCATGCGGATTTAATCACATATTTACCAAGCGTAAAAGATTTCAAAGGGGCTAGTAATCAGCTCGGAGGACAACATACGGAAGTACGAATGATATTAGCTATACTTAAAAAATATGGGAAAGTTAATCATTCTACTGTAAAATATGCCAACGACTATTCTCTCAGTCATTTGCACGCATATGGTTTGTTGGTAATAGAAGAAATGAAGCGAAGAAAATTTAATGTTAGTGAAATTATAGAAAATGAATATTTGCGGGATGATGATGCGTTAAAACTTTTAAATGAATATAAAGAGAAAAAAATTCAATTTTTTGAAGAGCATAATGATGAGTACATGAAAGAGTGTTTGGAAAATTTGAAAGGTAAAGGGATTAATATTAGACTAGATTGTGACGGATATGGGTAGTAAAAAAATGAAAACCTCAAATTTGTCATTGCTAACGTTTTTTGCGAAGCAATCTCATCTTTCAAAAACGAGATTGCTTCGTCGAAAGAACCTCCTCGCAATGACAAGAACGCGGCAAGCCGACGGGGAATTAAAGCCAAAGAGATTAAAAGGTGGATCAAGAAAACAAAAAGATGAATTAGTTAATAAAATGAATCCAGAAAGGAAGGATTTATACGAAACTATAGTATAGAAATATAAGAGAGATTGCTTCGTACACCCTCCCCTAGAGGACCCCTATGTCTAAGTTTGCACAATACACAAACCAAGTCTTAGGATGTCGCAATGACAGGGAGGGGAAGACAATATTGATAAAATATATTGAATAAAAAGGGATAGTGTAGTATTTAGTACTATGAATATTTTACACTACCCAAACATAAAAGGGAGTGAAATAATGAATAAAAGAGTTAAAATATTTTTTCTATCGTGTGCACTTGCTATATCGATATTTATAACAGTGTATTCTGTAGTTATAATTGGAAGTTATACAGAGACAGCTAATTCCAAAATGACACTGAATGTTAATATGGTAAATAGCATTAAACCAGAAGAGGCTAAGAAAAATTTGAAAAACGATTCAAATATAATATTGCTTGATGTTAGGACAAAAGAGGAATATATAGTTTCGCACATACCTGGAAGTATACTTATACCTGTTGATAATATAAAAGTAGAAGTAGAAGCGAAAATAAGAGATAAAGAGGATATTGTTTATGTATATTGTAGAAGTGGTAATAGGAGTCAAACTGCTGCAACTGAATTAGTAAAAATGGGATATGCCAATGTTTATGATTTAGGCGGAATACAAGATTGGCCATATGAAACTGAAAGTGGAGAAAGGTAGAAAATAATAATATGAATTTTTTTGAGAGAGTATATGAGGTAGTAAAGACTATTTCTAGGGGAAAAGTAGCTACATATGGAGATATCGCAAAGATGTTGGGAAATCCAAAAGCATCACGTGCTGTAGGATGGGCATTACATAGCAATCCATATCAAGGTATAGTGCCGTGTCATAGAGTAGTAAATAACAAAGGGGAATTAAGTAAGAGTTTTGTTTTTGGTGGAGCCAATATTCAGAAACGACTCTTGCAAGAAGAAGGAATAGATTTTGATGAGGATGATAATGTAGATTTAAAGGTATATAGAATGAAAATTGAAGTTATATAGATTATTTTTTAGAATACTATTGTATTTTATATACATAATGGTATAATAAAAATACAATAGTTGATAATAAATATTATATAATAGAAAGGGGTTTTAAAATGAAACATTCTAAAGAAAATACAATGGAGATTTTTTTAATGTTAGCTGCACTTATACTTATATTTATATTGTTTGTAAAACGTACTAGTATTAGTTTTGACACTTATATTCAAACAATGGCTCAAGTATCTATAATATCTATATTTTTAGCTCCACAATTCATTAAAAATGCTAGAAAAAAAGTAAACGATAAAGTCAAAACAGATGATGGTGAATAAAATAAATATAAAATAAAAAAGCCGTTGGGCTTTTTTTGTTTGCGATTAAATATAATGAAATATACACAATAAAAATCAATAAAAGGAGTGAAACTATGGAAAAAGAAAAAGGGTTGGAAGATTGTGATGTAACTGAAATAGAAAAAGATGATGAACATTATGAAGAAGAAGTAAACTCTGAGTATGATGATGCAGATGAACAGAAGGAAAGCATGAAGAATACATCAAGGTATACAACAGAGGATTGGGATAGAATTACGATAAGGGCTGAAGAAATAAACCAAAAAATTATAAAAAATATGGATAAAGGGGCAGCTGATCCAGTAGTTCAAGATGCGGTAGAGGAATTCAGACAACATATTACTGAGAATTTCTATAACTGTACACCTGAAATATTATTGGGAATGGCTGAATTATATATTAACGATGCACACTTTTCTGAAAATATAGATAAGAATAAGCCCGGATTGGCCAAATTCTTTAGTGATGCGATATTTATTTATTGTAGGAATTTAATGTAATCTTTCATTATAGCACTGCTCTAAAAACACTAAGGACTCTAGGAAATGTGGAGAACTTAGTGTTTTTAGGGCAGCAAATAATTGCTTTTACAAATTGCTCTTTCCATTCTTATGACTTTTTCAACTTTTCACTTGTATAATATTTCATATTATGCTATAATTGCTTTGATGTTCAAACTAAAGGAGGATACTATGAATATACCTGAACTAAAAATTGGAGATTTAATTGCAAATATACCTATAATACAAGGTGGAATGGGAGTAGGTATATCACGTTCAAATCTTGCCGCTGCTGTTGCTAAAGAAGGGGGTATTGGTATTATATCTGGTGCACAAATAGGATTCGAAGAACCAGATTTTGAAACAAATACTTTTGAAGCAAATAAGAGAGCATTAAGAAAAGAGATAAAAAAAGCTAAAGAAATGAGTGGAGACAAAATAATAGGCGTTAATATAATGGTTGCTCTGAAAAATTATGCAGAGTATGTTAAGGTAGCAGTTGAAGAAAAAATAGATTTAATTATTGCAGGTGCAGGATTACCTATCGAGCTACCAAAATTGGTGGAAAACTCAAGTGTTAAGATAGCACCAATCGTTTCATCAAGGAAAGCTGCGAAGCTGATAGTTGAAGTGTGGCAAAAGAGATTTAACAGGAGACCCGATGCTATAATAGTTGAAGGACCAGAAGCGGGAGGTCACTTAGGATTTAAAAAAGAAGAACTTGATCAAATAGAGAAACATGATTTAAAAGATATAGTAAAAGATATACTTGAGTATTTGAAAGAACTAAAGCTTTCAATCCCAGTTATAGCCGCAGGTGGGATATTTACAGGTAAAGACATCGCTGAATATTTAAAATTAGGCGCATCAGGAGTACAAATGGCTACAAGATTTGTTACTACACATGAGTGCGATGCAAGTGATGAGTATAAACAAGCGTACATAAATGCTAAGAAAGAAGATATACAAATAATAAAAAGTCCAGTAGGAATGCCAGGCAGGGCAATAAGAAATGATTTCATAAAGAAAATAGAGACAGAAAAAGATAAAATAACAAAATGCTATGGTTGCCTTCGTGAATGTAACCCAGCTGAAATACCATATTGTATCACAAAAGCATTAGTAAATGCGGTGAAAGGGAATGTGGATAATGCATTACTTTTTGTCGGAAGCAATGCATATAGATGTGATAAGATAATTAGTGTTAAAGAACTAATGGAAACATTAAAGCTAGAATTGCAAGAAGCGTGATATTTGTAGGATATTAAAAAAGTAACATTGTATAAAATTTTAGTTAAATATTGTCAATGAATTAATGCAAAAAATGAGAACGCTTCATCAAGAAGTAATCTCATTTTTTATTTACTAGAAAGTCCATTTTTCATTTTTTCTTTATTTTACCCACATCATCTTCATCAGGAGTTACATACATAGTTTTATTGGTTAAATATATCACAAAGCCTGGTTTAGCACCATTGGGCTTTTTCACATTTCTTTTTTCTGTGTAATCAACAGGTACATTACTTCCTTGTTTTGATTTACTGTAGTATGCAGCAAGTAACGCTGCCTCGTATATTGTAGTATCTGGTATAGGTTTATTGTCTGAACGAATAATAACATGAGAACCGGGTATATCTTTTGTATGAAGCCATAGGTCATTTGGTTTTGCAAATTTCATGGTTAGGTTGTCGTTTTGATAATTGTTTTTGCCTACATAAATATCAAAACCATCAGTTGACATATAGTGTAAAGGTTCAGATTTGATTTTTTTAACTTTTTCTTTTGAATGTTTTAAATATCCTTGGTCTCGTAATTCTTGTTTTATATCTGATATATCATGTTCGTTTTCAACCGAGTCGAGAGATGCCATGAGGGATTCGAGGTATAAGAGCTCGTTATTTACCTCATTTAGTTGGGTGGCGGCTGCTATTTCGGTCCTCTTCATTTTATTATAGCGTGCAAAAAACTTTTGGGCATTTTTAGATGGTGAGAGGTCTTTATCTAAAGTTATTTTTATCTTTTCTTGCTGTTCACTAAAAAAGTTTACAACTTCTATTTCTTTTGAGCCTTTTTCTATCATATATATGTAAGATAGTATAAGGTCACCTTGAAGTTTATATTCGTCTGCGTTTTTAGTATCATCTATTGATTTTAGAAGGATAACTTTTTTCTTTTTTGCACGATCTAGGTAATTTTCTATTAGTTTCTTTATGTCACTGTATTTTTGCTTAATCCTATCTGAATTATCTTTTTGGTGATAATATGTGTCGAGTGTTTCTGACAGACTCTTAAAATAAACTTTGTTTTTTTCCACGATGCTAGTAAGACTGAGAGAATAAAAGTCTATAGGTTGCTTTTGATCGTTGTATATGATATACCCCGCAAAATTCTTGCCTAAAACTTGTGTGATTATTTTTTCAAAAGTCGAGTATAGGTTTTCGAGGTTTTGAGTAGAAAGAGTTGTGATAGGAGTATCTTTGGATATATTACTAGCTATACATATCTCATTTGCGATTAGAGGGCTTATGCCTGTAAATGTTGTGTAAAAAAACTTCTCTATAGTTTCATTTGAAATCGTTTTAGTAAATGCAGAAAGGAAGCTATCTTTGGTTATAAGGATTGGATTTATTTTACCTTGATTTGGAGGGTAGACATAAGTAATGTGAGGCAAAATAGTTCTAACGGAACTTATATTTTCTGAAATATGTTTAATACTATCAATAATAAGATTGTTTTCGTCGGTTAAAATGATATTACTGTGTTTACCCATGATTTCGATGATAAGTTTTCTTATAACTAAATCACGAAATTCATCAATGACTTCTATATATATTTCGAGTATTCTTTCAAAGTTGGGTTGATTAAATTTTATTATTCGCCCCCCAGTAAGATGTTTTCTGAGTATCATACAAAATAGAGGAGCAGCCATCGGATTCGTCTTGTTTGAATCAGATAAGTGAATCCTAGGGTATTTGGCATCTGAAGAAAGTAGTAGTTTTAAATTTGTATTACTGCTTCTAAGGAATACAGCTAATTCATCTTTCTCAGGTTGATATATTTTTTCTATTCTAGCGTCTAAAATAGTTGATTCAAGTTCATGTTTTAAATTATTTAAAATTATACCATCAAATGACAAAAAAATCACGCCTTTCACTTTACAATTTAATATATTAGTGGTAATATATAATGTATAACGATATTATACATTATCAATGAGAGGAATGCAATAGAAAGTTAGTAAAGGAGATTATGCTAATGATGAGTGTTATTAATATAGGATTCGGGAATGTAGTACATACTAAAAGGATCATTACGATAGTAAGTCCAGAATCGGCTCCAATAAAGAGAATAATTCAGGATGCAAAAGAAAGTGGAAAGTTAATAGATGCAACATATGGTAGAAAAACAAGAGCGGTAATTGTTACAGATAGTGATCACATTATACTTTCTTCAGTTCAAGTTGATACTATAGCAAGTAGACTAGAATGATTGGAGGGATGAGGCGTGTTACTTTTTTTAGGTAGATCTGGAACGGGTAAAAGTTATATAATTACTAGTCTTGTCGAAAATTATGGATTTGTAGAATCTGTTTCATGTACTAGCAGACCTATAAGGCCTAATGAAAAAGAAGGAATAGATTATTACTTTATAACGGAAGAAGAGTTTAAAAATAAAATTGACAATGGAGAGATATACGAGTGGACCTGTACAAAAGGAAACTATTATGGAACTCCAAGAGAAAACATAAAAGACTTAAGTAAATTAATTATAGATATTGATTTAGTTGGATTCGAAAGGATAAAAAAAGATTTTGAAGACGAAAGGATAGTTTCAATCTATTTATATGCAAATGATGAAGAAAGACTTAGGCGTATGAAAAGAAGAGGCGAAAGTCAAGAAGAAATAGAAAAGAGGTTCAAAATAGAAAGTGAATATAAATATGAAAGTGAGACATATGACTTTATAATAGACACAACGAAGTTAACTAAAGAAGAGGTATATGAAGAGGTAGTTAAAGAATTGAAATCTAAAGAAATAATATAAAGGAGGACTAAAAAATGTTACGACCATCATATGAGGATATTCTTAGTAAAATAAACGAAACGACTGGCGAAGAAAAGTTTGACAGTAAATATTCTGTTGTTATAGCCATATCAAAGAGGGCAAGGGAAATAATATTAGAAAACGACACAAGTACTGATAAAATAGTTAAGCCAGTTTCAAAGGCTATAAAAGAGATATATGCACAAAAGATAGTAGTAAATAGAGTTGTTACAGAATAGAAAATAGAATTTAGGTGTTTTATATGTATGTTAATATATTGATCAATCGTTCAAATTCGAAACTTAATAAAACTTTTTCTTACAAAGTGCCAACAGAGCTTGAATGCAAGGTGGAAATAGGTAAAAGGGTTTTAGTTCCTTTTGGTGCAAAAAATAAACCAGAGAATGGTTATATCCTTGAAAAATTAGAACATGTCAATATAGATTATCAAATAAAGGAAATCATTGAGGTTATCGATGATTTCCCTTTATTTGATTTGAAAACTTTAAAACTTGCAGATTTTATTAAAGAAAAGTATATGTGTAATATGGTAGATGCTATCAATATAATAATGCCGGGTGGAATAAAAAATGTAACGGCAGAGAGTAATACGGATAAATATCTGGGTATAAAAGTATCAGAAGATGAGATAGATAGTTTTATCATAAAAAACGAGAGTAAGGAAAAATATAAAGCTCAAATACAGGTTCTAAGTTATTTAAAAGAAAACTCAGTAGTTAAACTTTCAGATTTGAAAAATGATTTGAAAATTACTGATTCACCAATAAAGACTTTAATAAAAAATGAACTAATTGAAGTTTCTAGACAAGACAAAAAACTAGACATATATAAAGTTTTAAAAAATAATACAGTAGACTTTGTTTTAAATAATGAGCAGAGAGTTGCAGTGGAAAAAATAAAAGAAAAGATAGAAGCTAAAGTATTTTCAGAAATGCTCATCTTTGGTGTGACAAGTAGTGGGAAAACAGAGGTGTACATAGAAGCAATCAAGGAAGTAATAAAGCAAGGCAGGCAGGGTATAGTACTGGTGCCCGAAATAGCACTTACACCTCAAATTGTACGGAGATTTAAACAACATTTTGGAGACGGTGTAGTCGTAATGCATAGCAAATTATCTGATACTGAAAAGTATAATCAGTGGAATAGGATTAAGAAAAGGGAAGTAAGCGTAATGGTGGGCCCTCGTTCGGCAGTATTTGCTCCATTTGATGATGTAGGTATAGTCGTTATAGATGAAGAACATGATAGTGCCTATAAATCTGAAAATACGCCCAAATATGATGCAAAAGAAGTTGCAAGATTCATATGCGAGAATAATAATGCAGTTTTACTATATGGTTCAGCAACACCCAAAATAGAAACCTATTATAGAGCTCAAAATGGAGAGATAGAACTAATAAGGTTGAATAAAAGGGTGAATGAAGCGGACAATCCTACGATACATATAGTTGATATGAAAGAAGAACTAAAAAACGGTAATACTACGATAATAAGCCACGAAGTACATAAACAGATACAAGATAAACTAAATAAAGGCGAGCAAATACTTATTTTTATAAACAGAAGAGGGTTTTCAACTTTTGTTTCATGTAGGAAGTGCGGATATGTAATGAAATGTTATAATTGCGATATGCCATATGTATATCATTACGATACAGATACGCTAGCATGTCACCACTGTGGTAAATCCATAAGAAATGTAAATATGTGTCCCGAATGTAACTCTAAATATATAAAGTTCTTTGGACTCGGAACTGAAAAGGTAGAAGATGATATACAAGGACTGTTTAAAAATGCAAGAATACTTAGGATGGATGCTGATACTACATCAAAAAAGAATTCACACGATGCTATATTGACTGATTTTAATGAAGGCAGAGCTGATATATTGATAGGAACCCAGATGATTGCGAAGGGGCATGATTTTAGGAATGTAACGATGGTAGTGATACTTGCAGCAGATATGAGTCTAAATATTCAGGATTTCAGAGCATACGAGAGATCATTTCAGCTTTTTACTCAATTAGCTGGGAGGGCTGGTAGAAGTGGAAAAGATTCAGCAGTCTACATACAAACCTACGAAGAAAAAAATTATGTACTTGAGTGTATAAAAAATTATGACTATGAGAAATTTTACAAAAATGAAATAATGTTGCGTGAACAGCTAGAAAACCCACCATTTTCAAATATATGCATAATAACACTAATAGGTGAAAATGAAAAAAAAATTATTATTTACATAAATGGGTTGAAAAAATATCTAGAATATTATAATATAAAAGGAAACTATAAAATTCTTGGTCCTGCACCTAACTTTATTAAAAAAATAAATGATAATTATAGATGGAGATTAGTAATTAAGGGAACGGATGAAGAAAAGGTAAAGAACTTTGTTAAATATTCGATTAACAAGTTTAATGAAAAAGAAAAAGTTAAAGATGTAAAAATACAGATAGACATAAATTGAAAGGGAGTGTGATAATATGGCTTTACGTAAGGTAAGGATAGAAGGCGATGAAATTTTAAGAAAGATTTCAAAAGAAGTGACAAAAATAGATAAGAAGTTATTGCAGCTCTTAGACGATATGACAGCAACTATGTATAAATATGATGGGGTAGGTCTTGCAGCACCGCAAGTCGGAGTTCTGAAGAGAGTAGTGGTTGTAGACATTGGAGAAGGAGTAATAGAACTTATCAATCCAGTATTAATTGAATCATATGATGAAAAGGTTTGTAAAGAGGGTTGCTTAAGTGTTCCATGTATTTATGGGCAAGTAATAAGACCTTGTAAAATAAAAGTTAAGGCGTTAGATAGACATGGAAAAGAGTTTTTATTAGAAGCAGAGGAATTTATGGCACAAGCCATATGTCATGAGTTAGATCATTTAGAAGGAATCTTATTTATAGATAAGGCGTCCAATTTAGAAAGAGTGGAGGAATAATATGAAAGTAGTTTTTATGGGAACACCGTTATATGCAGTATCGATACTAGAAAAGATAATTACAGCAGGACATCTTGTCCAACTAGTGGTTACAAAAGAGGATAAGCCACAAGGTAGAGGGCATAAGCTAGAATTCACACCAGTAAAATATATAGCAATAGAAAGAGATTTGGATATATTACAGCCTAAAAATTTGAGAGATATACAATTTATAAATACACTGAAATTAATGAATCCAGATGTTATAGTAGTTGCAGCTTATGGGAAAGTTCTTCCACCTGAAATAATCAACATGCCTAAATACGGTTGTATAAATGTTCACCCTTCGCTATTACCAAAGTATAGAGGAGGAACGCCAATACACCATGCAGTATTAAATGGTGATAAATATACGGGTGTTACTACAATGTATATGGATGAAGGACTCGATACTGGGGATATACTATTAACAACCAAAGTTGATATAGATGAGAATGATACCACAGGGAGCTTACATGATAAGCTTGCCATTATTGGAGCTAATCTTCTGATTGAGACGCTAAAACAGCTCGAAGAAGGAACAGTAACTAGAATAAAACAAAACGAACTTGAGGCAACACATACTAAAATCATTGATAAATCGATGGGGTTTGTTAATTGGCATAAAAAATCAGGCGAGATTATAAACTTCATCAAAGGTTTGACACCATGGCCTAGTGCATATACATATTATAAAGAACAAATGATGAAAATTTTGGAAGTGGAAAAATCAACTGAGATATATGAAAAAAATAAAAATGGAGAAATAGTGGCAATAAATGATAGGGGTTTTATAGTGAAAACGGGTGACGGAAGTATAGTGGTTACAAAAATACAAATGCAGAACTCAAAAACGATGAAAGTTGTGGACTATATGAGAGGGCATAAGATAGAAATTGGAGAAATACTTGATATAGAGGAGTGAAGATATGTTTTTAACTGATGTAAAAGTTGGGCAACTAAGAACGAATTGTTATATAATTGCAGATGAGGACACAAAGGAATGTGCAGTAATAGATCCAGGGGATGACTATGAATATATAGTAGATACTCTTGAAAAATATAATTTAAAGCCTACCTATATCCTGATAACTCATGGTCATTATGATCATATAGCAGAAGTAAATAAAATAAGAGATAAGTACACAGCTAAAGTGATTTGTCATGAGGAAGCAGTTCCATTTTTAGATAGTGAAATGCTAAATGGTGGATTTTTTAGTGGACGCTCGGTTTCGGCAATAAATGATCAAATAGTAAAAGAATACGATATAATAAAGTTAGGGAACATTGACATAAAAGCATTACATGTTCCAGGACATGCGCCTGGAAGTGTATGTTACTATATAGAAAGTGAGAACATCGTATTTACAGGAGATACACTTTTTAAAGACACGATAGGAATAACAGATATATTTCCATATGGAGATCATGATTTACTAGTAAAAAATATAAAAGAAAAATTAATTACCTTGCCACTCTCAACAATTGTATATCCAGGACACGGATCATATACAACAATTGAGAGTGAAGTGAATAATAATTACTTTTTGAAACATAAGGGGTGAAGCTGAAGGAATATTTGTATTTTCCAGATTATTTTTTAATCACTTTGGGTTTAATTCCCCGTCGGCTTGCCGCGTTCTTGTCATTGCGAGGAGGTTCTTTCGACGAAGCAATCTTGTTTTTGAAAGATGAGATTGCTTCGCAAAAAACGCTCGCAATGACAACATGATACCCCGTAGGCTTGCCGCGGGGAGATTCATATAAAAATATAATAATACATAAAATAGTGGGGGGATAAAACTTATGAGGAATCGTGGTTTCGAAGTTTGTAAAGGATACGAAGATAAAAATATAAATCTACCTAAAAGACAAACAGCACATAGCGTTGGATATGATATAGAAGCTGCAGAAGATGCGGTGATACCTTCTTTATGGAAGCTTGTAATGAGTGGGAAGGAAGTAAAACCAACTATATTAAAGACTGGTGTTAAGGTATATTTTATGGAAGATGAGGTAGCATATATATATAATAGATCAAGTAATCCTATAAAGAGGGGAATGGTATTTTCACTTGGCACAGGGGTATTTGAATGTGATTATTATGGTAATGAAAGTAATGATGGAGAAATATTAATACCTTTTTATAATTTCTTTCCAGTTGATATAAACATAAAAAAAGGTGAAAGAATAGCACAGGCGGTATTTCAGAAATTTTTAAAAGTGGATGTTGATGAAGCAAACGGAGAAAGAAAAGGCGGATTTGGAAGCACGGAGTAGAACTAAAGAGGACATCGGGGACGGTTCTTAATGTCCTATTATGTTAAATTAGAGGACATTAAGAACCGTCCCCGATGTCCTCTAATTTAAATCTTTAGGGGGTATGACTTTGAATCACATAGAGGTTAAAAAAATATTTAGAAATACGGAAGAGTACACAAATAAAAAAATTACTATTGCAGGATGGATAAGAACCAAAAGACTTTCTAAGAACTTTGGTTTTATAGAAATGAACGATGGGACCTTTTTTGAGAATATTCAGATAGTTTTCGATGATACGATGAATAACTTTGAAGATGTATCAAAGCTAACTCTGGGTTCTGCAATAATAGTGGATGGAACCTTGGTTGAGTCGCAAGGAGCAGGGCAAAAGGTAGAACTAAAGGCAGAGAAAATAAGTATAGAGGGTGCAGCTGACGAGAGTTACCCATTGCAAAAGAAAAGGCATACCTTTGAGTATTTAAGAACTGTAGCTCACCTAAGACCTAGAACCAATGCGTTCTCAGCTGTATTTAGAGTGAGATCATTAGTGGCTTTTGCTATACACAAATTTTTTCAAGAAAGAGGCTTTGTGTATGTACATGCGCCTATAATTACAGGCAGTGATGCTGAAGGTGCAGGTGAAATGTTTAAGGTCACAACTTTAGATTTTGACAAGTTACCAAGAGATGAAGAAGGAAGTGTTAATTTTAAAGAGGACTTTTTTGCAAAGTCTACAAATCTTACAGTTAGTGGACAGCTAGAAGTAGAAACATTTTGTATGGCATTTAAGAATGTATATACTTTTGGTCCAACATTTAGATCAGAAAATTCAAATACAGCGAGACATGCAGCAGAGTTTTGGATGATTGAGCCAGAAATAGCATTTGCTGATTTAAAGGATAATATGATTTTAGCGGAAAGCATGATGAAGTATATAATAAAATATGTAATTCTAAATGCACCAGAAGAAATGGAATTCTTTAATAAATTTATAGATGAAGGACTACTAGAACGATTGAATCATGTTGTAGATTCTGATTTTGGCATGGTTACATATACAGAGGCAATCGAAATATTAAAGAAGGCCACAAAAACATTTGAATACCCAGTAGAGTGGGGATGTGACTTACAAACAGAACATGAAAGATACCTGACGGAAGAGCATTTTAAGAAACCTTTATTTGTTACAAATTATCCAAAGGATATAAAGGCTTTTTACATGAAATTAAATGATGACAATAAAACAGTAGCAGCGATGGACTTACTTGTACCAGGAATAGGTGAGATAATAGGTGGTAGTCAAAGGGAAGAAGATTTAGTAAAGCTAGAGAAACGAATAGCTGATATGAATCTTAACATAAAAGAATATGAGTGGTACCTAGACCTTAGAAGATTTGGGACAGCAAGACATGCAGGCTTTGGGCTGGGATTTGAACGAATGGTAATGTATATAACAGGAATGGCAAACATACGAGATGTAATACCATTTCCAAGGACGGTAGGGCATGCTGAATTTTAGATAGGTGATTAGTAAATTATAAAAATAATTATTAAAACACATATGATAAAAGTAAAAAGGAGTTTATAAGATGAAATTGGATCATATATATGTTAGTGTAACAGATATGGATAAGTCTATAAAGTTTTATGAAGAGTTGTTAGAACTAAAAATTACTAACAGAAATGAAAATAGATGGGCAGATTTCCAAAGTGAAGGTGGGTTCTATTTAGGATTATATAATCCTAAGTACGATTGCAAAGAATTCCGACAAGGGAATAATACAATAGGATTAAAGATAGAAGATATTAAAAAAGAGTATTAAAGAGTAAAAAATTAAGTTAAGTAAAAATAAGCGAAATTGAATCTGTAAAGGAGAGAAAAATATGGAGATACAATTACCACGAGGGACGAAGGATTGGTTCGGTAACGATATAGAGGTAAGAAGATATATAGAGAATATTGAAAGAGAGCTGTGTAGGTTATTTAATATAAAGGAAATAGATACACCAGTTTTTGAGTATACTGAACTATTTGAGAGAGGGGTAGGAGACACTACTGACATTGTTCAAAAAGAAATGTATACATTTATGGATAAAGGTGATAGGAGTATAACATTAAAGCCAGAAGGAACTGCTGTAGCGGTTAGGGCTTTTATTCAGAATAATATGTATGCAAATATTCAACCAACTAAAATGTTTTATATAATGCCTATGTTTAGGTATGAGAAGCCTCAGTCTGGTAGGCTGAGACAACATCATCAGTTTGGAGTCGAATATTTTGGTTCCACTCTACCTACAGCAGATGTGGAAGTTATAACGCTGCTTATAAAGTTGTTTAGCAAACTAAAATTACCAGATGTAAAGTTACATATAAACAGTATAGGATGTAAAAGCTGCAGACGAGAATATAATGAAAAATTTATAAAATACTTGGAAGAAAATAAAGAGCATTTATGTGATACTTGTCGTGAGAGAATGTATAAAAATCCTATGAGAGTAATTGATTGCAAAAATAAACAATGCAAAGATATTGCAAATGGCGCCCCTAGGATACTTGACTATTTAGATGACGAGTGCAAAGAACATTTTGAGAAGCTGAAAAGACTTTTAGAAGTACAAAACATACCATATGAAATAGATAAAGATATTGTTAGAGGTCAAGATTATTACACGAAAACGGTATTTGAATTTATAGATAGACGAGGTAGTACTATTTGTGGTGGAGGAAGATATGATAATTTGGTTGAAGAAATAGGTGGTAAGAGCATACCTGCTGTTGGATTTGGTGTGGGTGTAGAACGATTAATACTAGCTTTAACGGAAGAAAATACGCTACCGACAATAGAGAACGATATAGACATCTTTATTGGCTACATAGGAGACAAAGCTTGCGAAGAAGTACAAATATTGGCGAGTCATTTAAGAGACAACAACATAACAGTTGAAGTAGAGCATCTAAACAGAAGTGTTAAGGCACAAATGAAATATGCAGATAAAATAGGCGCAAAACATGTTGTTATTGTTGGTGATACTGAAATAGAAACGGGTATAGTTAAACTGAAAAACATGAACACAGGAGAAGAAAAAGAGATAACACTTGACAAAATTTTACAAACGATATATAATTAAAGAAAAAGACCTATGAGGTGACGACATATGGGAAACAGTTCAGCTAGGTATTCAGATAAAGACTTGTATTTAGTAGTGTTAAGTAATGGTAGTAGACGAGCTGTTACTGCAGAACAAAAAGAAGAATTAGAGAATGAAGAAGGAAAGGAAACATTAGAAAAACTTTATAGAAGGTTGATGGACGAGATAACAATGTCTGAAATAGAATTAGAAGATGATTCTCTTAGTTAAAACAAATTTACAAATAAAATAGAAGCATAAAAAAAAAAGGTGCAATCTGCACCACTTTTTTTATGCTTCTATTTTATTTACTCTTTTTGCTAAACGAGATATTTTTCTTGCAGCAGTTTTCTTGTGGAAAACGCCTTTAGTACGAGCTTTACTGATTGTTGACATAGCATTTGTAAAAGCTTCATTTGCTGCTGTTTTATCTTTTGACATAGTAGCTGCTGTAACTTTTTTAATAGCCATTTTAACTTGAGATTTAACTATCTTATTCTCTAAAGTTTGTCTTGCAATAATTTTGATTCTTTTTTTCGCTGATTTTATATTAGCCACGTTTCATGACCTCCTTAAAGATTTATTTAAATGACGGTATTTTCATACAAAGTCGATGTCCCTATTTTAATATATTTTTTGGCAATTGTCAATGCATAAATGGAAAAAAGATGAGAAAAATAGAAATGAGAAATAAAATGGAGGTATAAAATATGAATCTAGATAAATATAAAATACAAACAGACCTTGCCATTGAAACAAAAGAGATGGTAAGCGATAAAAAAGATGTAGAAATAGAGGGAGTAAAAGTTGAAATAGAGGAGAAGGAGAATAAAAGTATTAAGGTTACAAGAGTTAATATATTTAATGAAGTAGGTAGCAAAAATATGAGTAAGCCTATAGGGAACTACATTACGATTGAATCTGACCTAATAAAAGAGAATGAATCTGATATGCATAAAAAGATATCAAAAATTATTTCTGTTGAGCTGAAACAACTTTTTGACATGAAAAAAGATAAAAAGGTTTTTGTAGCAGGGTTAGGGAATTGGAATGTAACAGCCGATTCACTAGGTCCAAAGGTTGTGTCGAAAACAATAGTCACAAGGCATTTGTATGATTATATGAAAGATGAAATTAGTAAAACATTTGGGTGTGTAAGTGCCTTTATTCCAGGGGTTATGGGTATTACAGGTATGGAGACAAGTGAATTAGTAAAGAGTATAGTTGAGAAGACAGAGCCAGATTTGTTAATAGTAATTGATTCTCTTGCAGCTAGAAATGTGGGAAGGCTAAACACAACTATACAGATAACAGACACAGGAATACATCCAGGTTCTGGGGTAGGTAATGCAAGAAAAGAAATAAATAAGGATACGGTAGGCGTGCCAGTAATAGCTATAGGAGTACCAACTGTAGTAAATGCGGTGACATTAGTTAGTGATGTTATCGATAATGTAAATAAAGTTTTAAATGGCTCAAATAAGCTTAGTATACCAGAGGAAGAAAAACACAAAATAATAAATGAACTGTTATTAACAGACTTCCAAAATCTATGTGTTACACCAAAGGAAGAGGATATGGTAATAAAAAGATTGAGAAATATAATATCGGATTCTATTAATATATATGCACATCACGGGGTTAGTATAGAAGATGTAAGAGAATATTTGTAATATTTCCAGCCTGTCTACAATATAATGATATAAAGACTTTCACTAAAGAAGACAGGAGGGATAAATCTGATAAAGTATAATAACATGAACATTAGTTGGCATATATACAAATTCACAATTTTTTGTGTGATATTTTTTTCTATTGCAATAGGGCTTACTTTAGTAAAAATGATATATAATTTTAATTATGTGCCAGACATAAGAAATGTAGGAAGTTATATACAAGGAGCAGGAAAAGTTGCTGTAAAGACAGTGGATGTGATGAAACATTATGGAGTAAATAGCACTGATGTAATCTTACCTAAAAACAGTATTAACGAGGTGCAGGAGAATGAGGAATATCAAATAAAACAAGACCAGTTAGAAGCAAATAAGACTGATAGTACCGAACAAATTATATCGAAATTACCAGTTCATACTGATTTAAAAGATTTAGAAAAGATAGTCAGAAGCCTATATGTATTTGAAAGCAGTGTTTCTGTTAATGCACAAGATATGAAGTTAAATGAGTTATCAAGTAAAAGTTTAAAAGTGAATGTTAATGATGAAAAACCTAAGATATTAATATTTCATACTCATTCCCAAGAAACATTTATAGATAGTAAAGTAGGAAAGGAAGAAGATAGTATTATAGGTGTAGGTAATAAACTAGCAGAAGTTTTATATAAAAAATATAAAATAAGAGCAATTCATGACAAAGGTAAATATGATGTAGTTAATGGAAAATTAAAAAGAGATGGTAGTTACACAAGAGCTAGTGAAAAAATACAGAAACTATTAAAATCTAATCCACAAATAGAGATAGTTATAGATATACATAGAGATGGTATCCCAGATAATCTGAAACTTGTAACAGAAGTAAATAAAAAGAGAACAGCAAAACTAATGTTCGTAAATGGTATATGTGAGAAGATTACTAATGGAAAGATGGAAAAAATTAATAATTTGGCTAATAACTTTATTTCTGAAAATATGTCATTTAGTTTGCAAATGCAGCTACAAGCAAATGAAATATATCCAAATTTAATGAGAAAGATATTAATTAAACCATATAGATATAGCTTATTTATGAAGCCTAAATCGCTACTTGTTGAAGTAGGTGCCCAAAATAATACATTAGAAGAAGCAAAAAATGCAATGGAGCCATTTGCTGATATGCTTGCAAAAGTTATAAAATAGATTAGCTATATATAGTGTTGATGCATTTCAATTAGAAAGAGGAAAATACTTCTTTACAATTTTAATATAATAATGTATAATTAGCAATCAAGAATAAGGCTATTCAGGTTAAAATTAAATTCGTTGATAGTCAGTAAAAATTGATATGGTGGGGGTATGATAGATGTCAGATTTAAAAGAATTGCATTATGAAAGCGGAAAAATAAGATATTTGGGTGAAGTTAATGATGACAATGTATACCATGGAAAAGGTAAATCGTTTTATGAAAATGGTAATGCTTCATACGAAGGTGAGTATAAGGAAAACAAATTTCATGGTGTAGGAAAAATATTTTATACTGATGGCAAGATTGCATATCAAGGAGAGTTCTGTGACAATAAGAGACATGGGGTAGGAAAACTGTTTACACAAGATGGTAAAGTAATATATGAAGGTGAATTTTCTGATGATAATAGACATGGTTACGGCAGAGAATATAGTATGGTTACTGGAGAAGTAACGTATCAGGGGAAATTTGAGAATAATAATAGAGTATAAGATGCCTCTTATTAAGTATTAAGCATTTGTAGCAGATAAAATACGAGGTGAGAGAATGTCCTTAAAAGACATAAAAGTAGAAATTGATACACTAAAATTAAAAGAAATGTATTACAAAGAGTCAGGAGATAAGGTTTATAAGAACTATGTATTTGAATTTGAAGATAGAATCATCTCGAAGTTTTGGGCGACTATAAAGAAAGATGAAAGTAAATGTACTGTCGAATATATAACTGATAAGAAATATAGAGGAAAAGGGCTTGCGACATTGGGATTACAAATATTATCTAAAGACATATTTGATAATTCTGATATTAAGACAATTGAACTTAAAATAGAAAATGGAAATATGGCAAGTCAAAAAGTTGCGTTGAATAATAATTTTGAAAAAGGTGAAGAGAATATATACTATAAAATAAATCCAAGTTTCAAAGTTAATATAGAATTAGCTTGTATATAAAATATAGTCATCATATATATTTACAAAAAAAGCTTGAATCTTTGTATTACAAAAATTCAAGCTTTTTTATTGCGGTTATTTCCATAGAACCATTATAATGTTGTGATATTTTATAATCTTTGACCTCGAAACCAATATTACCTAATACCTTTTTTAGAGAATCATATGAAAAATAATTTAAATGTTCACATACTCGCCACATAGGATCTTTATCTTTCATAATATAAGAAAACGCACTTTCAAAGTTAGGAGTAGAAATCCATATAACACCGTTTTCATTTAATAAGTTGTAGCATTTCTTTAACATCGCTACAGGATTTTGAATATGCTCAATGATATCACCTAATACTACAACATCGAATTGTTCTTCGGTCTCAAGTTGCATAATATCTGAGGCATACACCGGAACATTAAACCTTTCCGATACCTTTTGGGCGTATATAGGTCTTATGTCTAGACCTGTAACATCAAATAGCATTTCTTTTGCAACTGATATCATTTCTCCAGCTCCCACACCTGCTTCTAGAAGTTTATTACCATTAGCAAAAACTTTTATATTTGAAACTATACACTTAATATAGGTAGTATTCTTGAATTGGGCTCTATATAATAACTTGGAGCTGTATTTGATAATATCTGACTTAGGTTTTTAGGATAGTTCTCTGCAAATAATATCTAGGGAAAAATATACATGTTTTTATTTGCATGCTTGTCACTGTTCTTGAAATTTTTAAATATAATAATATAGAAGGTAAAAAGAAAGGCGTGACAGGAGGATTGGAATGATTGAAAATGAAAATATAAAATTAACGGTTATATTAGCATGCTTTGGTAAAGCATTAGAAACAGAAGAGATGCTTATGAAAACTATAGAAAGTTTGAGCATAGTAAAAGATAATATTATGCTTATTGTGGTAACAGAGGGAATATATTTATCTGACTCTTCACTAATACAAAATTTGAAAACACAATTTAAATATATAGAATTTATTAGATTTGAAGAGGAAAGAAATGTACCAGCAAAACTACTAAATATAGCTTTTAAACATGTAAGCACTCCATATTTATCATTTTTATGGGCGGGTTGTTATCTTGAAAATCGTATACAAGAATTTGCCAAGAATCCTATGGAAGACTCTTATGTATATGCAATAAATAGTCAAACACAGTATAAAATTCCTATGCCCATAAATCAGTCATTAATTTATGGATGGTCACAGTGTACAAGGCTATTCGCATTAAGTAACCTTATTATATCTAAGGAAGCATGGAAAATGATAGGTGAATTTGATGAGTCAAATCTTCTGCAAAAAGATTTCGATTGGGAATGGATACTTAGACTAGCAAGATATTTTACTTTCACAATAATTGGTACGGAAGTGAAAAACAATATTATTAACTTAAAGGAGTATCCTTTTAAAGAAAGCTTTGATTTTAATAATGATATTGTACATCGATATGTGTTAAGAAACAGGAAAGTACCTTATACACAAAATAAAAATACGGAAAAAAGTTTTTATAAAGATTTGAGAGGCTATAAAATAACTATTATAGGAGGTTATTGGGAATATCATCATAGTCAATTAGCATTTCTAAATTATTTAGATAAATTATATGGTAAAGGATTTGCTACATATAAAATGCTTTTAGATGATATATCAGCTCCTCACGATGTTGAAGGTTCAGATTTAGTAATAATTGTACGGAGTAGAAACACTAATATATTGGAGATTATTAACAAATGCAAGAAAGACAATATTGGAACTTTGTATATGATTGACGATAATTGGCTAAGTATAGCTGAAGATTTAAAAGAAGTTTATGGACAACTATTCGTTAAAGGTAACCCGCAATATGATACTTTTATAGAAGCTATAAAAATATGCGATTTCGTAATAACTTATAATAAATTTCTTTGTGATGATATAAGTATATACAACAAAAACACAATACTTTTTCCATTAAATATAAATCTAGATTTTTATATGGATAGCAAAACGAAATTTCGTAAGAATAACCCAAATGATAAGATGCTTATAGGCTATGCAGGTTCTTTAAGACACGACGATGTTGCTTTTGCAGCCTTATCAAATGTTGCACGTAAATATGATAACGTTAGGGTTTTATTGTTTGGAGGTTTGAGTGAGAGGCAAAGGTCATTATTTGAAGGGATTGACATTATTACGATAGAACATATGCCATATCAAATATATTGCAAAACTATAAAAGACTTAACTCCAGATGTGTTGCTTGCACCTTTAATTAACAATAGAAGTGCCATGTCTAAGTGCCCTAATAAATATCTAGAAATAGGAGCAATAAAAGCTGCGGGAATTTATACAGATATGTATCCATATAATGAAGTTGTTAAAGATGGCATTGATGGATTACTCGTGCCTGATAATACCGTATCCGCATGGGAAGAAAAAATCACTTTACTTATTAATAATAAAAATCTGCTCTCAAAAATAAAAAACCAATGCCATAGCAATGTAAAAAAACGATATTCAACGGAGAAAGTAATAAAAAAGTTTTGCAAGATGATAGATAAAGTAATAAAACAAAGAGAGAGGGTAAAGGAGGAATGAAAAATGATAAATGTCGCTTTAGTATCGCATAGTCATCATTTGCATGGTGCTGAACGTTCACTTCTCAGTTTGGCTGAGCTATTTTATAGAAAATTTGGTATTACTCTTTTCAATAACAATAATATACATCCTATTTTGATGATACCAGCACTTGAAAATGGGAAAATGGCAAGTATTGCACAAAAAAGTGGGTATGAAGTGGTATATACTCCTCCTAATCCGTGGTATATATACAAATCACCAAAGAATGCACAAGAGTTTGATATATTTTGTGAAAGTATAAGAGAAGACACAAAGACATTTATAAATCTATTTAAAGAAGCTAAGGCAGATATAGTTATTGTAAATACCTTAACTAATTTCATACCACATATTGCAGCATTCACCTTGAATTTGCCTATTATATCATGGATATGTGGTGTACTCGAACCTGCGTTTATTCCTGAAATAGATGCCACATACCAATCATTTATTGATAGAACAATAATAAATTTAAGCAGTAAAGTTGTTATGAATTCAAATTGGACAGAAAAAAGATTTGAGCATATTACAGATAAAAATAATGTAATAACTATACAAAACTATGCATTTGAGCCTTCTGTAAGTATGCCTTATAATGAGGCTATCAATAACTTTATTTGTTTAAATTCATTTGATCCTAAAAAAGGTAACAACATACTTGTAGATGCTGTGAAGATTATAAAAGATAAAGGAATAAAGACGCATGTAAACTTATATGGTAATGGTTATGAATCACAAAATCTTAGTAATCAGATAAGTGAGCTGGAAATAAATGATTATGTATCAATAAATCCACCTACAGAAAATGTATCTAAACTTTATAATGACTGTTCAGCCTTAATTCAACCATCATTTTATGAATCATTTGGAAGAACAAATATTGAGGCTATGGCTCATAAAAGGCCAGTTATCGCTGCAAACACGGCAGACCCAGAAGATATCGTCCAGGACGGAAAAACCGGATTTCATTTCGAGCAAGGAAATAGCGAAGAACTTGCTCTTAAAATGATATATATATTAAATAACAAAAATAAAGCTAAGGCAATGGGCGAAGCCGGATATAAGGTGTACAAAACCTACTTTGATGGGAAAGTTGCCAAGAAAAAAATAACTGATTTAATATACAGTTTATATAGAACACAAACAAAGCATACTCTCATGCAACAATATGCTTTTGACACTTTAAAATTGGTTCATAAACAATAAACGTGACAGGCTTGCCAATTGGCAAGCCTGTCACGTTTGTGTTATATTAATATTTGTTTGTTAATATATAAAAATACTTGTAAAGTCGATACCTGTTATATTTCTAATATATTGACCATTGTTAGTGTCAAATACGCTAATGACACCACTTCCTAATATATATGTGCGATTACCATCTTTAGATATAGTCATCTGGTTTACGCCATATATTGGGTTAATAATTTGATAATGCATAAATTCAAATACTTTATTTAAAGTCTTTGCCACGGAATCAAACGTATAAATTTCCACAAAATCTTTTGTTAAAACAAATACTTTGTCTTTTACTTTACTATATAATATTGTTTGCGGCTTTTCATTGGTTAGTACAGAGTGGGCAACACCGAAATATTTATGTTCTGGTGGACAAGGGATATAGTACATTGGAATGCATACATTTTCAATATTGCTTATATCAACAATGTCTACTTTGTTACTAGTGTAACATGCTACTAACAGAAAATTTTCATCAGGAGTCAAGGTTATATTTATTGGGGAGTCACTTACCATAATTTCGGCAGGTATTTTTTTGTTCTGTATTTCACCTACATACACACTTCCAATGTTACCTTTATAGTAAACGCCATACGCTTTTATACGATTAGTCTTATAAAATATCCCATAAATAAGATTGCATTCTTCAACACCTTGTACATCCGCATATACGTGGCTATATCCATCTATCCAGTCGATACCGTCATTTTCATTATATCCACCACTAGCAAGTAAAGCGTATTTGCCGTATTTAACGCTATGTGCACTAACATAAGACATAAAGTGGAAAGTAATGTATGGCTGTTCTGCACCAATAAAAACTTTTGTATACCATCCTTTTTCACCCATAACTACACAGGTCGTTCCGTTTTCCGGTACTGCTATACTTGTAGCATTTAGAGGGGGATAAAGGTGTTCTTTAAGAGCGGTTGTTGATAGAACATCAAAGGTATTTGTATCTATTTTGTACAATGTATCATCACTGGAAGTAGCAAGTAAAATCTCGTTTGGCTCAATAATTCCCTGCTTTTCAAATATAGCAATACCTTTTGTTTCACCTTCAATATTATCCAACTCTTTTAGAAGTACTCCATTTGAATCGAACACCTTAGCATAAGGCGCAAGGCTTACCACCAGCTTCTGAGCTGGATTACTGAAAGCGATACCTCTTATACCGATGGGAACATTAACTGTGCTTCCGTGCTCGAAAGAGTTAACTTTGGTTAATTGATATGTACTCGAGTTAAACTCAAATGCTTCTATGGTGTGCTCTGATAAAATGTAGATAGCCTGCACACTACTATTTTGGGTAAATGAATGAGCGATATTATTAGTAGTTGTCTGCGTTACTAGACTTATATTTCCTGACCCATTATATTTATAGCCATAGAGAGTTCCTTCTTCAGTTAGAACAAATATACAACCATAAGCAAGGTCCACATAAACAGGATGTTCTGTGTATGTGTCGACTACATGGTCTTTTTCGATAATTCCATTTTGGTGCAACCAAAAAAGAGTAAGTGTCTTTGATGTATAATCTGTTACAAAAAAATATAACCGATGATATTCATCTTCATTTAGACTTAGAAAAACGCATTGCCCTGGAATGGAGTCTGTGTATATAGTGTTTCTTACAGAGATTGTATAACTTGCAATACCTGGGTCGTTAATTGTACCAACTCCAACAGCACGAACTTGCGTTGGATTATAAAGAAAATTTACATTTCGTATGGATGTGATTGGAAAATTAACATCTTCTGTATCTTTAAGGATAGGCGTACGTAATCCCAAATCTACAGTCATAAATTTTTTATTTGCCCGACTGCTTATAATAGCAATCATACTATCTTTCAGGGAAAGTGTACCCGAACTTTTACGTGCTATATCTATACCGACAGGATTGTAAGGGAGTTCAAGGTTATAAAAAACAGTGTAGTCGTTTAAATCAATAAGGTAAAGACTACAGTCACTTTCGTTTGCCAGTATAGCATAGGGTATATATGGCTCTGCCATAGTGAATCACTCCTTTAATTTATATTATACCAGTTGATATACACTAGTATAATATTATATATGTAGACATTTCCTATTTGTGACAAGCTGTTTTAGAACAAGAATGATCTATTAAGGTAACAATAAGGCAAACTTGTACATATAATTAGTATAGATAGGATTATAAGTACTAGAAATTATATACTTAAGGAGGTGAACATGTGATTAGTATAATAAATAGTTTTTTAGAAAAAATTGGTTTTAAAAATGCCGAAGATGCACAAATGAAAGTAAGTGCTGTTGTACTGTGCTATAATGGCGAAAGATATTTGAGGGACAGGATTAGCAGTATAATTAATCAGACAAGCAAGCCAGATGAGATAGTTTTTCTAGACGATGCATCGACTGATAAGAGCTTAAAATTGGCAAAAAAAATATTAAAATCTAGTAAAATAAAATACCGGATAATTGCAAATTGGTGTAATGAAGGTTGTGCAAGGCAGATTATTAGGGGGATAAATGAATCTAAAGGTGATTTTGTTTGGATTGCTGAACAAGATGATTATTGCAGTGATAAGTTTTTAGAAAATATAAAAAAAATGTATAAAGATGATACGACTAATGTATATTTTTGCAAGTCAATTCCTGTGGATGAACGTAATAATAAATTGGCACATTACTATAGTGACGAAAAAGAACTTCCCGATGATTTTTGCGCAGATGGTAAGAGTTTTGTTGAAAATAGTCTATGTATAAAAAACACTGTTTACAATATCAGTTCTGTTGTCTTCAAGAAAAATGCACTTAAAGGTGTTGAAAAATATATGAAACAATTTAAGGTTTTCTATGACTGGATTATGTATGTGTATGCTCTAAGGGAAGGCAAAATATGCTACTGTTCTACGGTTCTTAATTGCCACAGGCGACATAACGAAAGTATAATAGCAAAGTATCGCAGAAGTAGTTTTTATTATGAGGACTTATTTTGTTTAAAAAATTATATCCTTGATAACTTCACGATATCAGAGGAAAATATGGATAGTATGCTTTTTGAAGTATATAGAGAATATTCAAAATGTGGATCTGAAAATGATAAAGTAACAGATATTAGAAAACATCCCTATCTAGGTGAAAAATATAAAGAACTTCAAAACAAGATTAACGAAAGGAGGTAAAAATATGCAGGTAGTAATTTTGTGTGGTGGAAAAGGAACTAGATTAAAAACAAACGAGGATATTCCAAAACCGTTGGCTTTAGTAAATGAAAAACCACTTATATGGCACATAATGAAAATTTATAGTAAATTTGGTTTTAATGAGTTTATCCTTCCGCTAGGATATAAAGGAGATAAAATAAAAGAATATTTCATGCATTATGATTGGATGAATCATGATTTTATGAAAATAGGTAGTGAAAATAGGATAGAACTTCTTGAAGAACATGAAAAATGGAATATAACATTTGTAAATACTGGGCTTGAAACAATGACAGGTGGAAGAATTAAAAAAATTGAGAAATACATAAAAGAGGATACTTTTATGCTGACCTATGGTGATGGCCTTGCTGACATAGATATTGATGATTTAATTAATTTTCATATGTATAAAGGGAATATTGCTACTGTCACAGGAGTTGAAAGGAAAACGCAGTATGGAGTTTTAAGTGTCAAAGATGGTATAGCAGAGTCATTCAATGAAAAAACGTCACTTGACGGATTGATAAATGGAGGATTCTTTGTACTAGACAAGAAAGTTTTTGATTATTTAAGTGAAGATGATGAATGTATATGGGAAAACGAGCCGCTCAGTAGACTTGCAAATGATGGAGAGCTAGCGGTATATGAGCATAAAGGGATATGGATGGCAATAGATACGTATAAAGATTTAATAGAGGCAAACCAAAAATGGAATATGTGAGGAGGTGATAGAGGTGTCTCGAGAAAATTTTATAACTAAGGTGGCAAATTATATAAAAAATATATTTACGGATGAGGAAACAGATATAAAGGAAGATCTAGCTTCGGATGTACAACTATATTTTACATATGAAAACAATGAATCTAAACATATACTTGACGGGGTAGAAACGCAGGAGTTTAGTAGAAATTTGGAACAAGAGCAAGTATCAAAGGATCCTGCTCTTCACCATTTTTGTACAATTGTCGGCAAGGAATACTTGTTTAAGGTATTGGCATTTCACCAATCACTACAAAAGAATAGCGATAGCTTTAAGTTATGGATATGTTGCATAGATGAGATAGCATATGTGAGTTTATCAGGTATGGAGTTAGATAGTGTAGAGATTATTACACTAGATAAGATAGAGGATAGGGCTCTTTTAAAAGTTAAAGGTGATAGAAAAACAAATGAATATTGTTGGACTTTAAAAGCTCCATTAATTCAGTATGTTTTGGATAACTATGGAGTAAATGATTGTATATATTGTGACTCAGATATATATTTCTTTTCTGATCCTTCCCAAATTTACCATGAATGGGAAGGCTACTCAATCTTTCTATGCCCACAAAGAGACTTAGAGTGGGTTGAAAATATGTATGGGAAATACCAAGCAGGATTAATAGGTTTTAAAAATGATGAGAATGCTAGAAAATGTTTAACTTTTTGGAGAAGCAAATGCCTTGAGTGGTGTTCGGGAACTCCGGATACTGATAATAATAGGTTTGGGGATCAAAAGTATATAGACGAATTTCCTCTTATGTTTGAAGGGGTGAAAATTAGCGAAAATTTGGGTGTAGATGCTGCCCCATGGAATTTGGTATATAATAATTATTATAATATTTATGAAAAAGACAGTTGTATGTATATAGAAAATCACAAGTTAGTAGCATTTCACTTTGCATGTATTAATATATTTAATGATTCAGAATTTGACTTATGGAATTTTAATTATATACCAATACAAAGTATTATAAAAAATAAGATTTATCTACCTTATCTGACTGCAATTAGAGAATGTATAGACAAAATGAAATCTAGCATGAATTTTTTATATAGTAAAACTGATGTGACTGAAGCAAAGACTTATTATAAATACCTATTACCAAAATATAGAGTAGACATAGAAGACGATTCTTACTGTTTTTGCACTATAGTTAGTAAAGAGTATTTAATAAGAGGATTAACGCTTTACTATTCTATGAAAAAGAACACAGAAAAGTTTCATTTTTGGATGTGTTGTGTCGATGATATAAGTTATAGTACGCTCTCGAATATGGAGCTTGAAAATGTTACCCTAATTCCACTACAGGATATAGAAGATGATGAGATAAGGGCAGTTAAAGAAAAAAGGGATATGAATGAATTTTGCTGGACGTTGAAAGCGCCTTTAGTGGATTATATACTTAAGAATTTTGATATAGATGGTGTTATTTATTGTGATGCTGACTTGTTTTTCTTTGATGATCCAAAGACTATTTTTGAAAATTGGAAGGGCTATTATATTTATATATGTAGACAAAGAGGTGCTTCTGAACTTGAAAGGGTACATGGAGGTTTTCAGGCAGGTTTCATTGGTTTTAAAAAAGAAGCGGAATCTTTCAGAGTACTTGACTGGTGGAGAAAAAAATGTATCGAATGGTGCTTCGACGACCCACAGCCAGAGTTTGAAAGATGGGGCGATCAAAAATATCTAGACGAGATACCAATGAAATTTATAGGAATCAAAATAGAGAATAATTTAGGCATTAATGCTGCTCCATGGAATGTTGTTTTTAATAATGATTATAAAATAGAAAAAATAAATGATAAAGTATATGTGGAAAATGATGAGCTGATATTTTATCATTTTGGAAGTATGGTATTTTACAATGAAAATGAGTATGATTTATGGAAGCTAAGACCGCTAACATTTAATGGTAACATAATAAACAATATTTACATTCCATACATTAATGCTGTAAGAGATACAACCCAAAAGTTGAAGCCATATGTAGGAAGTTATATAGAAGAATTTTATAGTAATAATGATATAAATAAAGTTGTAAATTATTTTAATTCTAAATTTTTGCAGAGCGAGGAGGTTGATTATGGATGTAGAAGAAAATTTTAGTACTGGTTCCTTTAAAAATCAAAATGTACTTATTACTGGGGGATTCGGTTTTGTAGGCTCTCATCTTGTAAAAAGATTGAGAACCTTAGGTGCAAATATTTCAATACTCAGCAATAATTCTAATCCATGGAGATTAAAAGATGAAATTAATAATGTTGATTTGTACAATATCGATATAATTAATACTTCGGAGGTTAATAATTGTGTAAAATCAGTAAAGCCAGAGTACGTATTCAACTTAGCTGCTTATGGCGTTGATTCAGCAAAAAAAGAATACATCAAAGCTGTAAACGTTAATATAACCGGAATTATAAACATTCTAAACTCTATTAGGGACATAGGTTGCAAAAAAATCATCAATATTGGGAGCTCTGCCGAGTATGGAGATAAGAAAAGAAACATGCATGAAGGCATGTTTCTTACTCCACTAAATATTTATGGTAGTACAAAAGCAGCGGCTACAATGATTTCTCACCAAATAGCTAGAGATAATGATATAAATATCGTAACCATAAGGCCTTTTGGAATATTTGGTGAAGGTGAGGAACGACACAAATTTTTCTGTGATGTAATAGTAACTTTACTAGAAAATAAAGATGTAGAACTAACAAAATGCGAGCAGTATAGAGATTACTGCTACATTGAAAATATTATAGATGGGCTCATTCTTGCAGCCTTAAATGATACAATGAAAAATGAAGTTGTTAACATTGGAACTGGTGTTTCATATCAATTAAAGTATTATATCGATTTAATATTTAAGTATATGGAAACTGATAAAAAGCCAAAATATGGCGCAATTCCCTACAGAAAAAATGAAATGTGGAATCCTGAGCCAGATATAACTAAGATTAAAGCTATGTTAGGATGGGCCCCAAGGGTTGGACTTGAAGAAGGCATTAGAAGAACGGTTGAATGGTTTAAAGAGAACAGGAAGCATTATCTTTGAAATAAGGAGGTTGTATAATGAACACGCTACTTGAAAATTCGTATAAAGGTAAAAATGTTCTAGTGACAGGACATACAGGGTTTAAGGGCTCATGGCTTTCAATTTGGCTTCATAAGCTTGGAGCTAATGTAATAGGATATAGCTTAGATCCTTATTCAGAACGAGATAATTTCGTGTTATCTCAAATCAAAGACCATATAACGGACATAAGAGGGGACATCAGAAATACTGATTTGGTTGATAATATATTTAAAAAATATAAGCCTGAAATTGTATTTCACCTAGCAGCTCAGCCTATTGTGAGAACCTCGTATGAAATGCCTAAATATACTTTCGACACTAATGTAATGGGAACTGTAAATGTCCTAGATGCAGTAAAGTCAACTGATGAAACAAAAGTTGGAATTATTATTACAAGTGACAAGTGTTATGAAAATAAAGAATGGTTATGGGGTTATAGGGAAAATGAACGATTAGGAGGGATTGATCCTTACAGTTGTAGCAAAGCATGTGCTGAATTAATTGTAGATAGTTATAGAAACTCGTTTTTTAATGTAGATAGATATAATGAACATGGAAAAGTTTTGACCTCAGTAAGGGCTGGCAATGTAATTGGTGGCGGAGATTGGGCAAAAGATAGAATAATTCCTGACACTGTGAATTCACTAGATAACGGACGTGAAATATTAGTGAGAAATCCAAATGCAATAAGACCGTGGCAACACGTTCTCGATCCTTTAAGTGGATATTTGCTTTTAGGAGCTAAATTAATGGAACATGGGGTGGAATACTCTGGTGCATGGAATTTTGGACCAAAATCAGATAATATTGTAACTGTTCAGGAAATTGTAGAGAAGATAATTAAATATTGGGGAAGCGGACACATCACGTATCCAGAGAATGTGAGCAAATTGCATGAAGCAAAACTGCTTAATCTAGATATTTCTAAGGCAAAGCATGTTTTAGGATGGATGCCTAAGTGGAGTATAGATGATGCTATAGAGAAAACATCAGAGTGGTATAAAAATTATAAAGAGTATGATGTGTATGAGATGTGTGTAAAGCAAATCATGGAGCATGACGAATTAGTAGAAATGTGAAAAGAGGTGATAAAAAATGCATAAAAAACATATAATAGCTGTTATAGGCTTAGGATATGTAGGATTGCCGCTTGCTGTACATTTTGCAGAAAGTGGCTTTGAAGTTATAGGGTTTGACTTAAATGAAGATAAAATAAAACGATATATAAGTGGTGAAGACTGTACAGATGAAGTGGGTGATAAACATTTGAAAGGGATAAGAAATATCAATTTTACATCTGATATAAACAAGCTTAAAAAAGTTAATTTTTATATTATCACCGTACCGACTCCAGTAGACGAAAAGAATATCCCAGATGTGGAGCCTTTAATAAAAGCTTCAGAGATAGTAGGAGTAAATCTTAAAATAGGAGACATTGTGGTATATGAATCGACTGTATATCCAGGAGTTACGGAAGACATATGCGTGCCAGTGCTAGAGAAAATGTCAGATTTAAAGTATAAAAAAGAGTTTGGTGTAGGATATTCGCCAGAAAGGATTAATAGTGGAGATAAAGTCCATACTTTAGATAAAATTGTAAAAATTGTGTCAGCATCAGACCAAGATAGCTTGAAAATCATCAAAGAAGTGTACGGCAGAATTATAAAAGCTGGCTTGTATGAAGCCTCTTCGATAAAAGTAGCAGAAGCGGCTAAAGTGATTGAAAATGCACAAAGAGACACAAATATTGGATTCATGAATGAAATAGCACTTATTTTTGATAAGTTAGATATAAATACATATGAAGTACTAGAGGCCGCAGCAACAAAATGGAATTTCTTGAAATTCACGCCTGGGCTTGTAGGTGGGCATTGTATAGGGGTGGATCCGTACTATCTTATTTATAAAGCTAAAGAGCTTGGCATATCTCCTAATTTATTAATGTCGGTGAGGGAGATAAATGATTCGATTGGAAAATATGTTGCAGAGAAAACGATAGAATTATTACAAAAATATGGACATGAATTAAATAAAAGCAAAGTATTGCTTCTGGGGCTTACATTTAAAGAAAATGTAGGTGATCTAAGAAACTCAAGATCAAAAGATATCTACGATGAACTAAAGAAAAAAGATATCGAAGTAATCATCTCAGACCTGTATGCTTCACCAGAAGTGGTCAAATCAATATATGACACGGAGCTAACAGATATAGATACAGTTACAAATGTAAATTCCATTATTATATGCACAGCCCATAAAGAGTACTTGAATCTAAAACTAGAACAACTACAAAAACTAACTGTCGCAAATAATGCAATAATAATAGATACTAAAAACATATTTTATAAAAAAGGTGATATTATAAATGAGTTCATATATTGGAGTTTATAGCAATATAGCAATGAGGAAGGCTTTTCACGCCTTCCCCATTAATTCTATCTAACCATATTCATCTTTACTACATCTTTGTCCTCATGCACGTACTTGCAGACATGTTTAAAACCTAATCTTTCATATATTTTTATAGCACGATTATTAGCAATTACATTTATATATATTTCCTTCATATTTAATTCGGAAAGTGCAAAATTACAAAGTAATTTAAGCGCTTTAGTGCCCATAAATTTTCCACGTGCAATTTCCTCGCCAATCATTAATCTCCCAGGCTCTGCCATATTATTTTCCCTGTCGATATTACACAATGCAATTGCTCCAACAGGAATATTTAAATCAGAGGATTCTATTATAAACATTATTTCGTCATTATTATTTATATAGTTCTCAAACCACTTGATTTGTTCTTCCTTATTTATTACCCTACTATTTAAAAACCATTTTTGTATTTCTTTTTTATTTCTCCAACACCTTAAAATTTCTATGTAGTTCTCTTCTAAAGGTCTAAGCAGAATATTATCGCCCTTTATAATATATTCGTGTTTCATTGTTTTGCGTACCTTATAACAGTTTCTGCTACATAATCTACATCGGCTTTGGCGAGTTTCATATGCATAGGTAGCGATAATATTCTGTGCGATATTCTATCTGTACTCGGGCAGGTATCTTTTGCATAATTGTATAAACTATATTCAATATTATTTTTGTAATGTACACCTGGATATATTTCGTTTTCATTTAATTTTTCCAATAATTCATCTCTGTTATTAACTTCGATAATATATAAATGGTGAGATGACTCGCATTTATCGGGTATAGGCACTACCTTTATTTTATCAGTATATTCTCTAAAATTATCGTTATACCAGGTAGCAATCTGTTTTCTATATGCATTATCTTGATCTAAATACTTTAGCTGTACTAAGCCAAGACTAGCTATAATGGAGTTTCCGTGATATTTATACCCTAGATAGTCTACATCGTACTCCCATTTATAATTTCCTTTATTACCTGAGCGAGAATAAGTATCCTTATTAATACCTAACCAACTATACTTACGCGCGATGTCATCATATTCTTTGTTTTTAAAACATATCATGCCAGAATCAGCAGTAGGCAGGTTTTTAACCGCTTGAAAAGAGTAGATAACGACGTCAGCTTCCTTGCCTACGATATCTCCAGCATATCTCGTACCACTCATGTGTGCGGCATCAAGTATAAGCTTCAAATCGTTTTCTTTGCATATTTGTGCGATCTCTTCATACCTTCCTACATTGCCTCCCATGCCAACAAACATTATAGCTTTTGTTTTAGAAGTTATTTTTTTTATAACATCAGCCGGATTTAGGCATAGATATTCATCAATATCGGCAAAAATAGGCTTCAAATTCTCATATAAAATAGCATGGTTTGTAGACACAAATGTAAGTGGTGTAGTAATTATTTCATCATTATCTAGCCATCCTGACTGTTCTTTTAAAATATTCACCGCAAGATGCAACCCTGCAGTTGCAGAGTTTAAAAAATGTGCATTCTCATGCCCAGTATATTCTTTCCACTTATTCTCGAACTCGACAGTCTTAAATCCTAGACCGGTCCAACCCTTTTCCAGACATTCCCGTATTTCATTTAAGCATTCCTCTACTCTAAAAGTAGGAACAAATAATTGTATACCCATAAATTTTCAACTCCTTTTTTTGATGTGCAAAGCACAGTTTTTTGTTTAATAGAAAAGCCCTCCCCTATACGTCATACTGAGGAGCACGTCAAGAAGAACACTCTCCTCTGGATGATGTGGCGGGGGCGATTCGTTCAAATAACGACAAACGTGCGACAGCACATTTTTTGCCGTAATGACTTCCCTTAGCTAATCTTTCTCATCCACCAATCAGTATTTTCTAGATACCACTCCACAGTTTCTTTTAAACCACTATCGAACTCATATTTAGGTTCAAAACCTAACTCGGTTTTTATTTTCGTAAAATCTATTGCATATCTGAAATCATGACCTTTTCTATCTTCCACGTATTCTATAAGACTTTCATCTTTGCCTAAAATACTCAGGATCGATTTGACAATAGTAATGTTAGACACTTCATTATTTGAACCTATATTATAGACCTCACCAATTTTCCCGTTATGTAATACGAGATCTATTGCGCGGCAGTGATCCTCTACATGAATCCAGTCACGTACATTTGTGCCTTGGCCATACACAGGAAGAGGCTTGCTCTTATAAGCATTACATACCATGCGAGGAATCAATTTTTCAGGTAATTGGTAAGGCCCATAATTATTGGAGCATCTAGTTATGTTGACGGATAAATTATAGGTCCTATGGTATGCAAGCACGAGCAAATCTGCGGAAGCCTTGCTTGCAGAATAAGGGCTACTCGGATCTAATATACTTTTTTCTGTAAAGTAGCCAGTATGACCGAGGCTACCGTAAACCTCGTCAGTACTAATCTGAATAAACTTACAAACGCCGTACCTTCGTGCACTTTCTAGCAATACTCCAGTACCAACAACATTAGTCATTGCAAAAATCAGAGGACTTTCTATACTCCTGTCCACATGAGATTCAGCGGCAAAATTAACAATATAATATACGCCATTTTTTACGATACTAGCTACTGATAGACTATTTGTTATATCACCTTTTATAAAATGATAATTAGGATTATTTTCAATATCAGAAAGATTTTTTTCATCACCAGCATATGTTAAACTATCTAGATTAATTATTTTATACTCGGGATATCTACTCAACATATATTTTATAAAGTTGCTACCAATAAATCCAGCTCCGCCAGTTACTAAAATTGTTTTCACAGTTTATCACCGTCCTTAAGTTAGTGTTAAAAAATTATGATAGTTTTTAATATATTTTATATTCAATTTTTCTACAACTCCACCCTACATTCCCGTAGTAATGACCAGCTTTGATCTCGTTCGTTTAAAATTATTTCATTTATTCCCTTTACAGGCCAGTCGATACCTATATCATGGTCATTCCATAATATTCCGCCTTGCTCATCTTTGTAGTAAAAATCAGTGCATTTATAAGAAAAAATAGCTTCGTCGGATAACACAAGAAAGCCATGTGCAAAGCCTTCTGGGATATAAAATTGTTTTTTGTTCTCTTCTGATAAAATTACGCTATAATATCTTCCGTACATAAGGGAGTACTTCCTTAGATCAACTGCGACATCATATACTGTTCCCTTTATTACTCGAACTAGTTTTCCTTGCTGATGTTCTTTTTGAAAATGCAATCCTCTTAAGATACCTTTTCTAGAATATGATTCATTGTCTTGCTTGAAATTTGCATCTATTCCATTTTTATGAAAATCTTTTTGGTTATATGATTCAAAAAAATAGCCACGCGCATCTTTAAACATAGAGGGCTCTATTACATATAGCCCTTTTATGTAGGTTTCAGTAAATTTACTCATAGTTTCAAATCCTTTCTACTATAGACTTTAGGTATGCTCCATATCCAGACTTGGACATTGATTCAGCTAAAGCAAGTAATTGTTCTCTATTTATATATCCTTTTTCGTAGGCTATTTGCTCGATAGCTCCTATGTATAATGACTTCTCTCTTTGAATTGATCTTATGAAATTGCTAACGTCGAGCAGATTATCATATGTACCTGTATCTATCCACAATATATCATTTAATATCTTTACTTGTAGCTGCCCTAATTCTAAGTATGCTTTATTGATGTCTGTTATTTCTATCTCACCACGTGCGGAGGGTAATACACTCTTAGCAATCTCTATAACCTTATTGTCATAAAAGTAAATTCCGGGTACTGCATAGTTTGACTTTGGAGCTGATGGCTTCTCTTCTAAAGATATAACTTTGCCATTCTTATCAAACTCCACTACCCCATACGATTTAGGATTATCCACATAGTAACCAAAGATAATAGCACCTTCATTTAGATTTGCAGCTTCATGTAATATATCAGGAAATGTTTCACCATATATAATGTTGTCACCTAAAATAAGTGCGACATTATCGTTGCCTATAAAATCTTCACCTATGATAAATGCATCAGCGAGCCCACATGGAGATTCCTGAATCTTGTATACAAAGTTCAGGCCTAGTTTGTTGCCATCCCCGAGCAGTCGCTCGTATGCTGAAATATCTTGTGTTGTAGAAATAATAAGAATATCCCGTATATCTGCGAGCATTAATATCGCTATAGTATAATAGACAGTAGGTTTATCATATATAGGCAATATATTTTTAGAAATAGATTTAGTAATAGGATACAGACGAGTTCCATACCCACCAGCTAAAATAATACCTTTCATACTTCACCTCCTAGCAATATTAATAATTAGTTTTAATATATAATATGTACAAGTAAAAAGATGTGTGTCATACTAATTAGTTTTTTAATTATTTTGTTTTGGAAAACATCCAGGATGACAAAATCGGGCAGACTTTTCTAGTAAAGAAAAAAGTACCCCGTATTCTCCATTTATATAGGAAAATACGAGGTACTTTTTTAGTAAATAAGATATAGAAAAAAACGAGGGATAAAATTAAATGAAATAGCAGAAAATAAAACTAAATAAATAGATTGTGATTTGAGGATTCTGTACTTCCAAGATAGGATGCTACTCCACCGAACTCTATACCATCTATAAGCTCGTCTTTTGTAATTCCCATTATGTCCATTGACATAGTACAAGCTACAAAACGAACTCCGTTTGCCTTTGCAGATTGTATAAGGTTTTCTAGACTGTCAACATTTTTCTTTTTCATTACATATTTCATCATACGAGTACCAAGCCCGATAATATTCAGTTTTGAAAGTGTTAGTTTCATACTTCCACGAGGCATCATCATAGAGAACATTTTATCTAAAAATGGTTTATCAAGTTTTGAATGTTCGTTTTTTCGAAGGATGTTTAATCCCCAAAAAGTGAAGAATAATGTTACAGTATTACCCATAGCAGCAGAACCATTTGCAATAATCATGCCTGCTAGTGCTTTATCAAAATCTCCACTGAATATCACTATTGTAGTTCCACTTTGTTCTTGTGTACTTATAACTTGATGTTTTTGTGTACCCTTTTGAACATATATAACATAAACTTTATTATCCCGTTCTGCCTTTAAAAAGGCATTGCCCGTCTTTTTACACCATGCTTCAGCATCTGACCCGAACCCTGGATCTGTTGCACTGATTTTTAGTATATCACCATCACTCATTTCTTTTATTTTATCATTGAGTTTCATAATCGGTCCTGGACATTGAAGACCGCATGCATCAAGTATAGTAGCATTTTCTAGTTCCTTTTCTGTAAACATTGTCTCATTGTTATGTAGAGGTGCTCCATCATCTCCAACATTACCCCAAATATTTTTTGGGATAGAAATTGTACTATTACTGTTCTTCCTATAATGTTTATATAACTTATAACCACCAATTAGGTTACGGACTTTATAGCCCATTTGAATTAGAATGCGGCTAGCTATATGTCCTCTTAAACCAGTAGCACAGAAAACTACGACTGTCTTATCCTTTGAAAGAATATCTCTTGAATTTCTTAAATTATTAACAGGGATGTGTATGGAATTTTCTATAGTTCCGAGTTCCCATTCTACAGTTTCGCGAATATCAACTAATATATTTTTATCTAAATCTAAACCATCAATTTCTCTCCAAAGTATAGGATTTTGGTCTCCACATAAAATATTTTCAGCAGCGAAGCCTGCAATATTAACAGGGTCTTTCGCAGAAGAATAGGGTGGAGCATATGCAAGTTCTAGTCTTTGTAGGTCATAAATTGTTCCACCAAAACGAATGGCTGTTGCTATAACATCAATGCGTTTGTCAATGCCTTCGACACCTATATTTTGAGCCCCCAAAATTTTTCCAGCAGTATCAAAAATAACTTTCAAAGTCATAGGAAAGGCACCAGGATAATATCCTGCATGAGAATTAGGAGTAACAATTGTCATAAAGTAGTCTTTTTCATAAGCCTTTGCTAATTTATTAAGTTGTTTTTCGTTTAATCCAGTTGTTGCAACTGTTAAATCAAAAACCTTTGCTACTGAAGTTCCCTGACTGCCTTCATATATAGAGTCTCTACCACAAATATTATTAGCAACTATGCGTCCTTGCTTATTAGCAGGGCCTGCTAAAGGGATCATAGTTTTGCCTTTTTCTATATAATCAGTAACTTCTATTACATCACCTATAGCATAAATATTTTCATCAGATGTTAAAAGATGCTCATCAACAATAATACCACCACGTTCATTTATTTCTAAACCACATGCTTTGGCAAGCTCACTATTTGGCGAGATACCGATAGACATAATTACTATATCTGATTTGAGTTGTGTGCCATCACTTAGTTCTACAGTAGTTACACCATTTTGATAATTAAAGCGTTTAACGCCATTTTTAAGTTGTAGTGTGACACCTTTATCAGATAAATGATTATGAACTAGCTGGGCCATTTCAAAATCTAAAGGTGCCATTACTTGGTCTGACATTTCTACCAAAGTTACATCAATGCCTAAATCAGAAAGATTTTCTACCATCTCTATACCGATAAAACCACCGCCAACAACTGTGGCTGTTTTAACTTTTCTAGAATTAATAAATTCCTTAATATGGTCAGTATCAGGAACATTCCATAAAGAGAATATATTAGGACTATCAATGCCTGGTATTTGTGGTTTTATAGGTGTAGAACCAGGAGATAATAAGAGGCAGTCATATTTTTCAGTGTATTTTGTGGAAGTTTTTATGTCCCTTACTGTTATTTCTTTCTTTTCTCTATTGATTGAAATAACTTCATTTTCTACCCGAATATCAATATTAAATCTAGAATGCATAGCCTTAGGCGTCTGAACAAATAACGCATCTCGATCTTTTATAGTTCCACCAATATAATATGGAAGTCCACAATTTGCAAAAGAAATATAAGGACTTCTCTCAAATATCACAATATCCAAAGACTCATCGAGTCTCCTAAGACGAGCGGCAGCAGTAGCACCACCAGCAACTCCACCAACAATCAAAATTCTTTTTCCCATAATTATTTCCCCTTTTTTAATAAGTATAATATATAATATGTAAAATAATTATTGTGTATAATATTATAGTATAATAAGTTAATTACTTTTGCAATAGTTTTTTTGAAAAATACATAATACGTTTGTTCTGCAATTTACTAAAAGAATAAAAAAGGAAACTTTTTCTTGCAAAAAAGATTGAAAAATGTTATAGTGAATTTTCAAGTATAAGAAAAATTGTAGTATTAGTATCGGATTCTTGAAAGAACAATGATAACATACAAGTAGAGTAAGTTATTTTATCTGGAAAAGGTAAGAAATTTACTTTAATTAGGAGGATTAAAAGATGATTTACATAATTATATATGCATCTATTATACTGCAATTGACTGCTACATTAATAGCTATCTTGTTAATCAAGATAACGAAAAAAAAGTTTTATTGGTCTTTGCTAGTATTAGCAATGGGTTTACAGGTTGTAAGGAGGGGTTCTTTACTTTATGAGCTAACATTAGGAAATATAATGGCTTCATGTATAACTATCTCAGAAATAATTGGATTAATTGTGTCAATATTGATGGTTGTATCATTAATAGGAATTAAGAAGATTTTTACTAATATGCGAAAGAAGATTGCTAAACATGAAAATGCTAATCAGTTATTTCTTAACATTGTTGGAGTAATAGTGGTAATAATAGATAAAAATGGAACTGTAAAAATGGTCAATAAGGCAGGATGTAATATTCTTGGATATAATGAAGAAGAAATATATGAGAAAAACTGGTTTGATAATTTCTTACCGTCTTACGAATTGAACAATGTGAGAAGAATTTTTGATGAATATATGATGAGTGGAAGTTGTGAATCTTTTCAAAATAGAAATTATATCATTTGTAAAGATGGGTCAGAGAGGGATGTTCTTTGGAATAACACTGTAATACAAGACAAGAATGGGAATGTAACATCAATGTTGGCAACTGGACAGGATGTGACAGAGAGAAGACGAACGAGAGAAGAAATCGAGCTTTACTTTAATACGGCTATTAATCTTATGGGAATAGCTGGTACTGATGGTTATTTTAGAAGGATAAATCCTGAGTGGATCAGAGTTCTTGGATGGACTAAGGAAGAGCTTATGTCAAAACCATATGTTGAGTATGTACATCCTGATTATAGAGAGAAAGCAAAAAAACAATTAATTGAACTTGCATCAGGTAGTGATATTTTAGGATACGAATGTAAATTTATTTGCAAGGATGGGAACTATAAATGGATTGAATCAAACTTAAGAAAACTTTATGATTCAGATATTGTCATTATTTCAGCGCAGGATATTACTTTACGTAAAGAGATTGAAATAATGAATGTTGAACTAGAAAAAAGCAAACAAATGGAGATAATTAAATCTGAGTTTTTTGCAAATATTTCACATGAATTAAGAACACCACTTAATATTATACTTTCCGCGTTACAGGTAGAAGAAAATGATAAAGATGATAAAGATGATAATGAACTATGTAATGAATGTGTGCATCAAACGAGTTATCATAAGATAATAAAACAGAACACTTATAGACTATTAAAGCTTGTCAACAACATAGTAGATTTAACAAAGATGGATTTGGGTTATTTTGATATACATAAGCAAAATTGTAATATTGTTAATATAGTTGAAGAAATAACACTTTCTACATCTCAGTATGTAGAAGGTAGAGGAATTACACTAGAGTTTGATACAGATATAGAGGAAAGAATCATTGCCTGCGATCCAGATAAAATAGAGAGGATATTACTTAATCTTCTTTCTAATGCGGTAAAATTCACAGAACCTGGAGGGAATATATGGATTAATGTGCATGCTCGCGAAGATAAAACAATCATTTCCGTAAAAGATAATGGTATAGGAATTGAGAAAGAAAAGATTAATATAATTTTTGAAAAATTTATACAAGTCGACAAATCTCTTACAAGAAGATGTGAGGGAAGTGGAATAGGACTATCTATTGTAAAGTTATTGGTCGAAATGCATAAAGGTAAAATATATGTAAAAAGTGAGCTTGGAAAAGGTAGTGAATTTATTATAGAATTACCGATGGATCTGTGTGATAAAATAAACGAAGAAGAATGTAGAACTGAAGTTATAAATTCAAAGAAACAAAAGATTAATACAGAATTTTCAGATATTTAATTATTATAAAAAGGTTGTAATCAATTCGTTAAAATTCAACCTTTTTTTGTTGCAAAAAATATTCAAAGATGTTATAGTAAATATAGGAAAATATAAAATTTAAAAAGGAGAGATTAAAATGGTGGAATATATAGCATTTTTAAAAGGTATTAATGTCAGTGGACAAAAAATGATAAAGGTGAGAGATTTGAATGATTTATTTATAAAATTGGGGTTAAAAAAAGTAAAGACCTATATTCAAAGTGGAAATGTGAGGTTTGAGTCTGATGAATCAAATAAGGCTGAGTTAGTGAATTTAATGGAAAAAGAAATTCATAATGCGTTTGGATATAACCCTACGGTAATATTAAAAACCATTAAAGAAATAGAAGACTTGGTAGACGAAAGCCCATTTAAAAATATAGGTAGCGAAAGTAAGGCAAAGATGTACATTACCTTTTTAGCTAGTGTACCTACTAAAGAATATGAACTTCCTTTAGTATCCTCTATGAAAGATGTAAAAGTATTTAAAGTATTTAATGAAATAGTACTCAGCATTGTTATTGAAAATAATGAACGGTATTATTCTCCTAATAGTTTTATAGAAAAAGAATTAGGAGTACCTGCAACTACTAGAGACTGGGAAACAATCAGTAAACTCATTGATTAAGTTTATAATCAAATTAAAGTTTTACAGTTTCTTTGTGTGTTGAATTTGAATTAACAATATTTTTTAAAGTGTTAGAATTTACGCCTTTATTACCTTCGGTAAAATCACATGGGTATTGTGCGCCACAGTTACAACACTCTACATATTGTTTACGGCCTTTAAGCTCCCGTTTGTCGTATAAAAAAGAGTAAAAGTTCTCATCGTTTTTAAGTCCGGGTGCGTTGGAATCTATGAAATACGAATAAACATATAAAGCTTCGTATTTTCCTATGAAATCGTTATTATTACAAGAGGGACAGATTAGATTATTTGATATTTCCATAATGATTACCTCCGAGTTAATAAAATATAATGTTATTATAACTTATTAAATTATATATATTCGAATTTATTATTTAAAGTTTATCATAAATAATTTATATAAAATTGTAAAAACTAAAAGTCAGTAGGCATATAGTAATTATAGTTAAAAAATTATAACTGTTTGCATTACCATTATTTTAAGGAGGAGATAATTATGAGAGGAAATGTTGATAAGGATTTATGTATAAGTTGTGGGCTTTGTCCAGATGTGTGTCCAGAAATATTTAGGTTTGACGATGATGAGAAGGCTGTTGCAGAAGATATAGAAATACCAGAAGATATAACTGATAGTGCTAAAGAAGCAGAAGAAGGGTGTCCAACTAGTGCAATAACAGTTAAATGATAATAATACCCTTTTACAAGTTTTAGATATAAGAAAAAAGATTTGATGGTATGATAATTGTTATATGACGCTACGGTGAAACTTCATTGTAGCATTTTTTATTGCTTTTAATATTACACCAAATTAACATATATGAATATAATGTTACTAAGGTAAAATAAAGACAAGCTATTTTACTGATACAAGTTATTAAATTTAACTAGGGAGGTGATTGCTATGAAAACACAAAACAGATTCAAAAGTAAGGTTCTGTGGGCTTCTTTAATATCAGCATTTATACTTATTGCTCAAAGTATTGATGTTATACCTGTAGATAATGTGGATGCACTTACAAATGCAGGACAATTAATTTTAGGGGTATTAGTAACAATAGGGATATTACATGATCCAACAATCAAAAGTTGACTTTAAATAACAATAATAGTTAGGTGGTGAAAGCATGAAAGTTGTTAAAGATTTGAAAGAGTTGCTCCCTAAAGTAAATGAATTAGCAATGGAACTTATATCAGAGTGTAAAAAACAGGAAATAATAATAAGAGTACTGAAACATATAGAAGTCAAGAAAGGCAAAATGAGCTATATGCAAAAGGTAGAACAACAGTTGGTAAAGTAGTAACATGGACTAAAAAATCAAAACATACTACTAGGCGCGCTTTTGATATAGTTCCTATTGTAAATGGTAAAGTAACATATAGTAATTTGAAATTATTTGATCAAATAGGCAAGATAGGACAAAATCTGGGGCTTACATGGGGGGGGAGTTGGAAAATAAAAGATCTAACACATTTTCAATATGATTCTAAGATAGAGGAGGTAACAAAATTGGAAGGAAAAATAACAAATGAACATTGGGCTGATAAGTATTATACATATCTAATTAATAACGGAGTAGAAATACAGGAAAAACGTTTTGACGATAAAGCTTCTCGCGGGGAAATGTTTAAAATCATTGCTATTTTGAAGGGTTATAAAGAATAAAAATAAAAGAGCTTGAATTGTCGTTTAATCGAAAATTCAAGCTCTTTATTTATAGGAAATTTCTCATTAGGATTATAATAAGTAAATGGGGATTTATTTTATTGTTTTCTATTGTAAATTATTAAGTTAATATTTTATAATAAAGTTTTAAATAGCGGTATTGAAAAAGTACAAATGTTATGGTATTATTATATATATAAATATTGAAAGGAGATGATATATTTGTCATTAAAAGGTACAAGAACAGCAGAAAACTTATTAAAATCGTTTGCGGGAGAATCGCAAGCTAGGATGAGATATGATTATTATGCGAAGGTTGCATTAAAAGAAGGGTATGTTCAGATATCTAAAATATTTGAAGAAACTGCTTTGAATGAGAAAGAACATGCAAAAAGATTCTTTAAATTTTTAAATGCTGATTTAAAAGGTGAAACAATTAATATTACAGCAGCGTATCCTGTGTTGTTAGGGGATACAATGGAGAATTTAAAAGCTGCAGCTGCGGGTGAGAATGAAGAATGGACAGAGATTTATCCAGAATTTGCGAAGATTGCAGAAGAAGAGGGCTTTCATCATATAGCTGTTGCATTTAGAAAAATAGCAGAAGTAGAAGCAAGACATGAACATAGATATAACAAATTAGTTGAGAATATAGATAACAAAAGAGTTTTTAAAAGAGAAGAGGAACACGAGTGGAAATGTAATAACTGCGGTTATATACACAAAGGAACAGAGGCACCGGAATTATGTCCAGCATGTGAGCATCCAAAAGATTATTTTGAATTATTTGTTGAAAACTATTAATACACAAAAAAAGACTTAAATAATATTAAAAACAAGTCTTTTTTTGTTGTAAAAAATTATTTAAAGTGGTATAGTATATTATAATAAAATATAATAGAAGGAGTGAATAATTATAAGAATACGAAAAATAAATACATCAAGGATTTTATTAGTTATAGTCATAATTATGCTTATAGTAGTTGCAAGTACAGTTAAATTGACTACTTCAGATAAAGTAGATGTATCACAGACTAAGAATGTCAAGCAGGAAAGAAAAACTATAGAAAAAAGTAAAACTAAAAAGAGTCAGATGAAAGATGATGAAATGATTTTATACCGTTTTGATGATAAAGAATTGCAGATATATAGCTTACTTCCCGATGATAATTTATTAATGATGAAATTTCAAAAGAAAGCATGGGGAACATGGGATATAGGTGGTTGGTACATATCGAATGATGGTAAAATCCCATCTAAAAAATACACTCTTATGGCAGGAGGACGCTCAGATTGGGAATATGCACTTAGAGTAAGGACAAACCCTAAAGAAAAATATTTTTTTACTGGGGGGAGTCATGGAAAAGAGTTTATAAAAAGTTTTAAATTTTTTAATGCGGATGATGGTACAGCTCTACCAATAAAAAACGGTGAAAAGAAAACGGTAAAGAGATTTAAAATACTAGAGGAAACGATTTTATCGACTACAAATGAAAATAATACTCCATATGCAAATGTAAGCCGCGAATATATAATATCACCATCAAAGATATCACTTGATACAGATTTCAAATTTACTAAAGATATCTATATGGGTACATCATATGTGAGTATGTTGCCAATAAGTAAAGAATATGGCAGATATGCATGGTTTGTGGGTACACCTAATCTTGCAACGACCCCAAAGTATGGAAAAACACTAGCTGATGAAAACATAAATAATTATTATGGAGAAGTGAAGGCTTTGTCTGTAATAATGTGGGGTGACAAGAAACCAGAATATATTTTTAAAGCTTCAATTTCTGATTCTAATATGGTAGATAACTTTCAAAATTCACTAAAAACATTTTATTGGGATATTAATAAAATGGCAAATAAACTATACTTTTCAAAATATGAAAACTATGAGGATACAAAGGTAAAAAAAGGAACAGAGTGGAACAATAATTCAGAGTGGAGTATAACTGTTTTACCTAAAAAGTATAGATAATGGTTGATTTTTAAAATGAAATATGATATAAGATATATGAGGAGGTGTATGTATGGAATTTTTAGATGATTTATTTGGAGATCTACTTGAAGGAAAGAAAAAACATAAAGGCAACCATGGAGATAAAAACAAAGGTTATCATGACAAGAATAATCACCATGACGATAATGACGATGATTATGACAATCGAGATTCAGATAAAAGAAAATATGTTGTTAAGGAAGAACAAAGTTCTGCAATTTGTACAAATTGCTCAGCAAAAATTGTACAGGGTGCAAAGTTTTGTGGGAGATGTGGAATGAAGATAAATGAAGCAAAACACTGTACAGATTGTGGAACTAAAATGCAAAATGATGCTTCTTTTTGTCAAAACTGTGGTAAAAAGAATTGATAAACAAGTTCTATTTTATATGGAGATGGTATCTCTCTGTTTTAGTGTTAAATAACACATAATTACTATTAAAAATATTAAAAGATTATGTAATTTTTAATGAATATACCTTTGTTAAGATATTATATACATTAATATCTTAACAAAGGTATATTTATTGTAAAAAAATGAAGAATAGTAATTGAATAAAACAAAAAATATGTTATAATTGTTTATTAATTAACACATAATCCCAAAAATTAACACGGAGGTTTTACTATGCGGATGTATGATATAATACAAAAGAAGAGAGATGGGCATGAATTAAGCAATGATGAAATAAAATATGTAGTGGATGGATATACAAAAGGTGAAATTCCTGATTACCAAATGTCAGCGTTTCTCATGGCTATTTATTTTATGAAGATGAGTTCAAGAGAGACTACATATTTTACAATGGCTATGGTGAGTAGTGGGGACATTTTAAATTTATCTTGTATTGATGGTGTAAAGGTCGATAAGCATAGTAGTGGAGGGGTTGGAGATAAGACTACTTTAATAATAGCTCCACTAGTTGCTGCTTGTGGATTACCTGTTGCAAAGATGTCAGGCAGGGGACTAGGTCATACGGGTGGTACGATAGATAAAGTAGAGTCATTTCCAGGTTTTAATGTAAAGCTTGATATTGATAAGTTTATAGAAAATGTGAATAAACACAAAATAGCTCTTGTTTCACAAACAGCAAACATCACACCAGCAGATAAAAAAATATATGCACTTAGGGATGTAACTGCAACTATTGATAACATTTCACTTATAGCAAGTAGTATAATGAGTAAAAAAATTGCAGCAGGTGCAGATGCAATAGTGCTTGATGTAAAAGTTGGAAGCGGAGCATTTATGAAAAGTTTTGATGATGCAATTTGTTTAGCTAATGAAATGGTACAAATAGGTACTTCATTAGGGCGTAATACTATAGCAATATTGTCAGATATGGATCAGCCACTTGGTGTTGCAGTGGGTAACACTCTGGAGGTTATTGAGGCTATTAATACACTAAAAGGAGAAGGGCCAAAAGATTTAGAAGATTTGTGCATAGAACTTGCATCACATATGATTTTTGCTGCTAATATGACAACTACAGTTGCAGATGCTCGTAATTTAATTGTTCAAAAACTTAAAAAAGGTGAGGGACTACTAAAACTAAAAGAATTGGTAACGGCACAAGGTGGAGATGCAAGTTATGTAGACAATCCAGAAAAATTTGAAATTGCAAAAATAAAGAAAGAAGTAATTCTAGATAACATAGGTTATGTATATAAGATGGATACAGAGGCAATAGGTAAGGCTGCGATGATTCTTGGTGCAGGTCGTGAAACAAAAGACGGTATTATCGACCTTTCAGTAGGACTAATGGTACATAAGAAGACAGGCGATTTGATTATGCAGGATGAGGTAGTTGTTACGATATATGGGAATGATGATGAAAAAATAAAGCAAGCTGAGGACATAATAAAGCAAGCTTATACGACAGGAAATGTAGAAAAATATAAAGAGAAACTGATAAAAGCTATAGTTACAAAAGCTGAAGTGTTAAGGTATTAGGTAAAAAGGGCGCAGGCTTGCCTGTGCTTGATAAAAACCACAAAAATGATAGTGTCAAAAGTTTTATGAAAAAATGAAAACCTCAAATTTGTCATTGCGAGGAGGTTCTTTCGACGAAGCAATCTCGTTTTTGAAAGATGAGATTGCTTCGCAAAAAACGCTCGCAATGACAAAATGATACCCCATCGGCTTGCCGCGGGGAGATTCATTAAAATGAATTCAGAAAGGAAGGATTTATACGAAACTATAGTATGAAAATAAAAGAGAGATTGCTTCGTACCCCGCAATGACAGGGAGAGGGAAGATAATACTGATAAAATATATTGAATATAAAGGGATAGTGTAGTATTTAGTACTATAAATATTTTACACTACCACAAAAATAAAGGAGGACTATATATGGAATTAATTATAACAGCTATTATACTAGGTATAGTAGAAGGAATTACAGAATTTTTACCTGTCTCATCTACGGGACATCTTATTTTATTCGGACATTTTCTAGGATTTAACGAAGGTAGTTTTACAATATTATTTGATATTGTTATACAACTTGGAGCTATTCTTGCTGTAGTTTTTTACTATAGAAAGAAAATATGGGAGTCACTTAAAAATATAAAACCGGGACAGTGGGGATTTAAATTATGGCTTATTATACTTATAGCTTTTATTCCTTCTGCTACGCTAGGATTTTTAATGAATGATTATATAGAGGAGTATTTTTTCTCTCCCTTTACGGTATCTATTGCTTTAATTGTTGGTGCAATACTAATGATTGTGATTGAGAAAATATTTGCCAATAAAGATTCTGAAGAAATTATTGATATAAGTACAAGAAAGTCACTGGTTATAGGTTTTGCACAGTGTATGGCACTTATCCCAGGTATGTCTAGATCAGCCTCAACAATAATGGGTGGTATGATAGTTGGATTATCAGTTAAAGTTGCAGCAGAGTTTTCATTCTTTCTAGCTATACCTACTATGTTTGCAGCAACGGGATATTCGCTATTAAAAGGATTTACAGCTATAAGTACAGTAGAGTGGATTGCGCTTGCGGTAGGGTTTATTACATCGTTTATAGTGGCATTTATAGTTATAGGAAAGTTCCTTGAATTTCTTGCTAAACACTCACTAAAAGTTTTTGCGTATTATAGACTTGTGGTGGGATTCGTTATGCTTATATTAATAGCGTTTAAAATGGTATAGTTTAGAACGAAAATTAGTAGTAGATAAAGAAAATGATAAATGAATCAGAAGAAATAGTAAATTTATGAGTAAAAATAAGAAAAATTTATAAAATATAGTAATAAATTTCAAAAAGTGCATCATATACTCAATTTTTTGGGTAAATGATGCATTTTATTTTACAAAGAAACCAATACTATTATTGGAATAAGTAAGTATTTCTGATAGCATATATCAAAAATAGGATATTAAATTTAAAAAAATAGGAGGAAAAATAATGAAGGCAACTGGAATAGTAAGAAGAATAGATGATTTAGGTAGAGTTGTTATACCAAAAGAAATAAGAAGAACTCTTAAGATAAGAGAGGGAGATCCACTAGAAATTTTTACTCAAAAAGATGGAGAAATCATCTTTAAAAAATACTCTCCAATTGGAGAACTTGGAAATTTTGCAAAAGAATATGCAGAGGCTCTTTCACAAGTTTCTGGACATATTACATGTATCGCGGATAAAGATCAACTAATAGCAGTATCAGGAGGATCCAAAAGGGAGCTACTTAAGAAAGAAATAAGTGAACAATTAGAAAGGGCAATCGATGATAGGACGATAGTACTTGCAAATAAAAATGATACGCATTATATACCCGTACTTACGAGTGAAGGAGATAATAGATATAATTCACAGCTTATTGTACCAATAATAAGTGAAGGTGATGCTATAGGTGCGGTAATATTTTTATCAGAAGATAGTAAAGTGAAAATGGGTGAAGTAGAGGAAAAATTGGCACAATCTGCTGCTGGATTTTTAGGAAAACAGATGGAGCAGTAATAAATAATAAACGGTTAATAAAGCCAAAAACAAAGAAAAATGAAAAAAACAGGATATTTTTTAAGAAAAACACAAAAAAACTAAAAAAAAATGAATAAATTAACAATTAATGCTTGACAAATCAGCCAAATAAAGGTATAAATAGTTAAAGATAGTATCTACTATCCTAGTGTTTAATAAAAGTCAATTTAAATGCAAGGAGGATTTTCCTAATGAACAAATCAGAATTAATTACAGCTATGGCTGAAAATTCAGGATTAACAAAAAAAGTTGCAGAACAAGCTTTAAAATCTTTCCAAGATGTGGTTTCAAAAGAACTTTCTACGGGAAGCAAAATTCAATTAGTAGGTTTTGGAACTTTCGAAACTAGCTCAAGAACAGCTAGAACAGGAAGAAATCCTCAAACAGGAAAAACTATGGAAATACCTGCGTCTACAGTACCAAAATTTAAACCAGGGAAAGCATTAAAAGATTCTGTAAACCAATAATTAAAAAAGTCTGCACTTGTGTGTAGATTTTTTTTTCTTAATGTAGGTAGTATCAAAGCAGATATGATAGAATATATTAAAAACTATAAAAACTATAAAAACTATAATAACTTCAACACAATAAAGTAAGAAAGGAGAAAATCATGCGATTAGATAAATACCTAAAAGTATCACGCATAATAAAAAGAAGAACATTGGCTAAAGATTTTTGTGATGCTAATAGAGTAAAAATAAATGAAAGAGGTGTAAGAGCGAGTTATGAAGTAAAGATAGGGGACATAATTCAAATTAATTTCGGAAACTCTTCACTAAAGGCAGAAATAACAGACATAAGAGAATTCGTACGAAAAGAAGATTCAAAAGAAATGTATAAACTTATAACTGAGTAAAACTCAATTTCAGGAATGAAATTGAGTTTTTTTAAATATAATGATATTAGTTAACTGAAAAGCGGAGGTTTTATTATGGTTGTTAATGAAAAGAAGGAAGTTATAGGAAAACATAGTATTAGTATAGAAAATAGACAAAAATTCCTTGCTAGTGGAGTACTAGAGGTAATTGCATTTGAGGATAGTAATATTATTATAGATACAAAACAAGGAAGGTTAATAATAAAAGGTAATAATTTGCATATTGATAAGTTAAATCTTGAAACATCAGATATTGAATTAGCTGGGCAGATTAATAGTTTAAATTATGATTCAAATACTGGTAGAAGAAAGAAAGGATTTTTGCAAAGCTTATTTAAGTAGGGTGATATTGTGATATTATCGATTAATTCAGAATTAAATGTATTTTTACTTGTAGTATGTGTAGGTTTTTTTCTTGGTGTTATATATGATCTTATTAGAATAGCTAGAAGAGTATATAAACACGGTAGCCTTGCAATAAATATAGAAGATCTTATATTTTGGGTATTTACTATTTTCATATTATTTGAGTTTTTAAGATATAATAATTCAGGTGAGTTTAGAGGATTTATTTTAATAGGTTGCGTCATAGGATCAATTTTATATTTTTCTCTTTTGAGTAATATTTTATTTAAAATGGGAGTTATATTTCTCAAATATATAAATTATCTAGTAAATAAATTATTTAAACTATTAAATTTCATAAACTTTTTTTCAAAAATCCCTTTACTTTCAGAGAAAATAAGGGTATTATATAATAAAAAAAACATGAAATAAGGGTGATGTTATGTATGCAAAAAAAAATCAAATGATAATTATAATGGTAATAGCGATAGCTTTTATTTTGTCGATAAAATTATATGAAGTGAATAATGTAAATAGTCAGATGAACGATCAAATTAATACATATAATAAAGAATTAGTAAAGTCTAAGGCCGAGCTTAGACAAACCATAGATAAAAGAGATTATTATAAATCCGATGAATACATAGAGAAAGTAGCAAGAGAGCAAGAAAACTTGGTAAAGAAAAATGATATTATTTTTGTTACAGATAATTAAAACGCAACCATGTTTTTACAATTTTTGCCAATTTAATTATATATAATAGCATACATATGTATGTTATTTTTTTATTTTTCCCTATCTCTCTCTACAACAAAGGGAGAGGAATAAAACTACAAAGGAGAATATGTATGGAAGGTTTATTAAAGAATTATTTTCAGAAAATGAATATAAGTAAAAGAAAGCTAAAGAATCTGTTTCTGTACTTTATACAATATGTTTTTGCAGGGGTTGGAATATTAGGTTGGTCTTATCCTTTTGGATTTATATTTTATGTATTTGGAGCAGAATTTTTAAATAAGTTATTTCTAAAGATAGTAATTATGGCTAGTTTAATTGGTAAAGTAAGCAATGTTCAAATAATTGAATATGTTGTTATACTATACTTATATGATAAAATAAAAGATTCAGTGAGTAGTGTACCAAAAAAAGCAATAGTGCTTTCAGGTATAAATCTTGTTTTGGATTTAATAGTGCTTTATTTTGACAAATCTTTTTTTACATATAATATAATGTTAACAACACTCGAAAGCATTGCAATTTTTAGTTTGATTTGTATATCGGATAGATTTTTTAAAGTTACACTTGGAAGACAAAAAAGAACGAACATAAATAATGAAGAAGTAGTAAGCTTATTATTTTTGATTACCATTATGTTCGCAGGTTTTGGTAATATTAATATTAGTGGATTGAATTTGTTGTATATAGTAGGCTATATTTTCGTATTGCTTATGGGATACAGCGGTGGCATGTTGCATGGTGCCCTAGCTGGATGTGTTGTGAGCGCGGCAATAGTAATTTCAGGAAATGATTTTTCACAGTATCATTTATTAATTCCGATTGTAGGTATGTTGACGGGGATGTTTAAAACATTGGGTAAAACAACGATGAGTATAGTTTTTTGTGTAATATCTGTATTTATTTACATATTAAACTCAGTATTTATTATTGATGTTTTAGACTTTATTAAAAACTTAATCATTGCTGTTTTATTATTTAATATTTTTCCTATAAGCATAAGCAAGGGGTTAGAGAAAATTTTTAGAATAAATGGTGCAACACAAATCGACAAGGAAATAAGCAAGGTAAAAACTGAAGTAGCAATTAAACTAGATAATTACGCAGAATCATTTTTACAGTTGGCTGGATTATATGAACAAGTATTAGTTGATAAAAGAAATATAAATAAGAACGAGGCAGAAAAGGTATTTAACCTGCTCATAAAAAAGGTTTGTAACAATTGTGAATGTTTTAATAAATGTTGGCAATCAAATTTTTACACCACTAGTAGAAACTTATATGAGATAATGGATGAGATGGAAAAAGGTAATGCTTCAAAAGATAATTCATTGACAGAGGAGTCAAATTCATGGTGTATAAATGAAAAAGTTTTACTAGAAAATATAACAGAGTTATTTGAAATATATAAGTCTAATATATATTTATCGAATAAGATACAAAAAAATAAAAAACTACTTTCAGGTCAGCTTTATGAGTTAGCAGAAATGGCTCAAAACATATCTAAAGAAGTACAGACTGGTAAGGAAACAATATACAACATAGAAGAAAATATAACAGTTGCTTTAGAAAAGATGGAGATTGAAGTTCAGGAAGTTCTAGTTATGATAAATGATGGTAAATATAAGATTGAGCTTTTACTAAATGAAAATATCAATATGGTTGACTTTATAGTTAAGGAACTGGAATGTTTACTAAATAAAAAACTTAAGATACAATATTATAACAAGGAGAATGAAACAACAAAGATTGTGTTTGTACAGAAAGAGGAATACAATGTGCTTTTCGGTGCTGCTCAAAGTTCCAAAGATAATAGTTATATATGTGGTGATAGTTATAAGTATATTGATATGGAGGATGGAAACTGCGTAATTGTATTATCAGATGGAATGGGAACAGGTGCAAACGCAGAGAGAGAAAGTAAACTGACTATAGAATTAATAGAAAAATTTATAAAATTAGGTTTCAGTAAGAATTTTATAATGCATGCTATAAATTCTCTATTAATTATGAATACTAATGATGAGTTATATGCTACACTAGATTTACTTATAATTGATAGGAATACAGGAAAAATGGAAATAATAAAGGTAGGATCTTTTCCTACATTTATAAAGAAACAAAATGATGTGGAAATAATAACTTCAGAATCTGCACCGATAGGTGTATTAGATGACTTAAATATAGAAATAATAGAAAAAACAGTTTCTACTGAGGATATAATAGTAACGATGACAGATGGTGCAATTTCTGCAAATATAAAAGCAGAAGAAATCAAACAATATATATCAGAAGTCTTACAAAATTTATATAATAATGGACCACAGGAGATTGCAGAATATATTATGTGTAGGATAAAAGAAAAATATAAAGATGAGGTAGACGATGACTTAACGATATTAGTGGGTAAGGTAGTAAAAAATTAGAATTTAAAGACAGAAAGAATTCAATTGAAGGAAGTGAAAACAATGCAGAAACGTAAGGATTTAGTTTTTGAGGCACAGATAATAATAGATGATTATGTAAGGAAAAAACAGTTAGAAAAGCTAACTGCAAGTTATGAATTTATGAAAAAATATTCACAGATGAAAACAATAGAAAAAAAGAGAAAGCAAAGAAACACAATATTAAATTTTGTATTAATTTTATCAGTGATATTCTTTGTGAATATACTCATTTATTTAATATTTTCACTAAATTTTTTAAGATAAATTCTTTGTTTATTTCTTCTTTATTAATATAGATATAGTATTTTTTTGACAGGGTATCTTTTTTGAAAATCTGAATGTCTGTATGTTCGACAAAGGTTTCGATAAAGTGGCCTGTTTTTTTTATGTAACAATTGCTTTTATTTGCCTGTATTCTTTTAGATGGATCGAGGTATTTACCAATTGATTTATGTACAGATTCATCTTTTTCTACCAAGTAGTAATAGTTTTGGTAATCACTAAAAAAATATAAGAGGGTGTCAGCTGAAATATCTATGGTTATTAATATGTCAACAGATAGTTTAGTGAATATTATTGTCCAAGTGCCATGCTGTACTATTAAAGATAAAGGTGAAGGCTTAAGTACCGTTAAGGTTACCCTTAAACATGTACTATCTACATAACAATCAGTAATATTATCAATTGTCAAATGTGAAATGGAAGAAATAAAATTGATATAGTCAACAACTTTTAGTAAACTTAACATTCCGTATAAATCTTCTTCATTGTGAAGCAATAAGTTGCGTTCTATTATTTTATTAGAAGTTTTTGTATATAGTTTATATTGTTCGATCAACTCACCGCCAGAAAACTTATCATTACGGTTAATATCAATAAATTTCTCTAATGTCTTTTGTTTTAAACTTTCCAATTTAAATATATTTTTATACTTTTTAACAATTTTATATAAATCAATACTTTTTAGGCTCTTAAAGTCTATAGGGTCGGTGTTAAATATAATGGATTTTTTTAATATATAGGGTGTATCAAATGTATCTCCGTTAAAATGTACAGTATATTTAAAATCTTTACATAAATTAAAGAAGTTATTTAATATTGAAACTTCATCAGAAAAATCATCTGCAAAAAATTGTGTAAATATCCAGCTTCCATTTTTGTTATAAACACAACCGATTAGATATAAGGTAGACTTATCGGCTATAAAACCAGTGGTTTCTATATCAAAAAATAAAACATCGTTATTATTTATATCATATAAGTAATTTGATACATCTAAATCTATATTTAAAGTCTTATTAATGATTTTCACTTAAATCAATCCTTTCGAGTGAGTTGTGGAAACAAAACAACACTCTATTTGCGGGTTTGTTGAAAAAAATCAGTTACATAATAGCGAGCTATAATATTTTTATTTAACACATTATAACTCAAATTTTAATAAATGTCATCAAAATATGGTACAAAATTTTATAAATAAAAATTATACAGTTAATGTAAGTAACCTTTTTTGTGCTTGTCTCATATAATTATAGTGGGTAGATAAATTGGACGAACCTCTACCCTTCCCCCTCTTCTTACTTGAAATAAGGGGAACTTCAAAACATAATGTATAGGAGGTGATATCATGTCAAGAGTTAGAAAATGTGGATGTAGATGTTGCAAGTGCGATTGGGACAGGCATTGTTTTTTTGGAAATGAAAATGGAAATGAAAATGAAAATGAAAACACAAACGAAAATGAAAATGAAAACACAAACGAAAATGAAAACGAAAATGAAAACGAAAACGAAAACACAAACAAAATTGATAGCGAAATTGATAGTGAGAACGAAAATGAAAACGAAAGCGAAAATAAAACTAAAAATATTATAAAAAATACAAATACAAATATAAATAAACCAATAGCATTTTTAAATACTGGAACTTTTGTAGCAGTAGTAGTTGAGGATGTACTTAATAATTTATTAAGTGAATTAGCAGATGGTACTGGAAGTACTCTATATTTAACAAATGGTGAAAAAACAGTTGCAACATTAAGGATAGAAAAGCCACAGTAACCAACTAATGATACAGACTATACATAAAAAATGTTTGCCAAAGGCGAATGTTTTTTATCCCTAATGTAATATATGTAAAATATAGATTTATTAAAAATAATTTATTAGAGGAGTGTTAAATATGCCAGATGGAATGGAAATAAGCCAAAGAGGTGGCTATGATGGTTTTTACGACTATGGAAGAGGAAGAGGAAGAGGTTGCCAAGGTTTCTTTCAACGTGGCTTTAGCCAAGGATATAGAGAAGGTTGCAGGAATTGTAGCCGTCGTAGATATTATTAAAAAAAGCGAGCAAAATGCTCGCTTTTTTTAATAATATAGATAAGGAAAATAAAGTATATTAAACATATAAAACGACAAAATACGACTTATTTTTCGAAAAGACTTGAAAAATAGTAAATAATAATGTAAAATAGTATCATAAATATAAAAAATATTTTTAAATAAGGTTGGAGGGGAAGTTGTGAAATTAAATTACGATTATAATATTAGTAAAATCAACCTAATTGTTTTGAAGTTTCTTTACATAGCATCAGTTGTATTATTAGTAGGCGCACTTGTAGAAAGTGAAGGTAGTACATCTACAGGAACAATATATGTATTAGCTTTTGCAGTAATATTTTCTACAATAATGTATTTTATGAAAATTGATCATAAGGTAAAGGCAATTATTTTAATATGTATACTACCGTTAGCTGCAATAACAAAAGCATTTTTGATGGGAAGCAACATTTTAACATATTATGTTGTAATAGGGTCTATAATTTTAACGGGTATGTATCTTGAATCAAAAATAACATTAGTAACATCAATAATAATGCATATAGCGTTAGTGGCATATTATGTATATTCCCCAGATAAAGCCTTACATTTTATCAGTGAAGATGTACGTACTATGAGTTTTGCAACAATTGTTTTGGTAAATGTTGTTGTTACATATTGTATAATGATTATGAGTACATCTAGTAAAGGCTATGTGGTAGCAAGTATGAAAAAATCA
>Ga0209000_1000259_pt1 | contig 61183 bp, 57 predicted proteins | sample RifGroD2_FD_183998 | JGI IMG/M metagenome (GOLD analysis project Ga0209000, IMG submission 183998) | Groundwater microbial communities from Rifle, Colorado, USA - Groundwater D2 (SPAdes) (version 2) | ecosystem: Environmental > Aquatic > Deep subsurface > Groundwater | place: Rifle, Colorado... | reverse complement strand
GTGATCAAGGCCAACGCCAAGGAGCCCTCCCAGCTGGAGTTCTTCAAGACCCGGACCGCCGCCCAGAGCGCCGCCGAGATCTCCACCGCCAAGCTCCAGATCATCTTCTCCTACTTCTGGCACGAAGCCGGCTTCGTCTCCATCGCGCTGCTCTATACCGCGGGCGGCCTGATGGTGATAAGCGGCCGCGCCACGCTGGGCGAGCTGGTAGCCTTCCAGTTCTACGCCGGCATGGTCGTGCAGCCCCTGATGGACATCAGCCAGTTCGTAGTGGCCGGCAACCGCGCCGGCGTCTCGATAGGGCGCGTCAACGAGCTGCTGACGGCCCGCTCCTCGCTGAAGTCGGGGCTAGGGGACAAGACCACGCCGAACCACATCACCTCGCTGGAGTTCCGCGGGGCCGGCCTTAAGAACCCAAAGGGCGACGCCATGCTGATCCGCCACATCACGTTCAAGGCTGTCCGCGGCCAGCGCGTGGCCGTGGTCGGCAGGATAGGCTGCGGCAAGTCCACCCTGCTGTCGCTGGCGCTGCGCCTCGCCGAGCACGACGCGGGCGAGATGCTGGTCAACGGCACTGACATCCGCGAATGGAACCTGCATCTTTTCAGGGAGCGCGTAGGCTATACCGCGCAGGAGGCTTCCATCTTCAGCGGCACCCTGCGCGACAATATCCTGATGGACCGCACTTTCGGAGTAACCCCGGAAATGCTGGAAAAGGCCCTTGAGACCGCCCAGCTCGCCAAAGAGCTCCACAAATTCCCCAAAGGCCTGGATACCGTGGTGGGCACGCGCGGCTTCGCCCTCTCCGGCGGCCAGAAACAGCGGGTAGCCATCGCCCGCGCGCTCCTGACCGGGCCCGACGTGCTGCTGCTCGACGACGCCACCAGCGCCATGGACGCCCAGACAGAGGACCATTTCTGGAAGGCCTTCCGCAAGGAGCACCCGGACGCGCTCTGCCTGGCCGTCACGCACCGCTTAAAGACCATCGAGACCTCGGACCTGATCCTGGTCCTCGAAAACGGCGGCCTGGCGGAGAAGGGCACGCACTCCGAACTGATGGCGCAGGGCGGCGTCTACAAGCAGATCTACGAGCGCCAGAAACTCGAAGAAGAGCTCGGCGGAACGAAGGGGGGGGCATATGCGGGCTGAACGCGCTGATTATCTCATCATCGGGGCCGGGATAATAGGGCTGACCCTTGCGAAGCAGCTGCTGGAGAAGTTTCCGGGCAGGCGCGTTCTGTTGCTCGAGAAAGAGTCCGACGTGGCGTTTCACAGCAGCGGCCGCAACAGCGGCGTGCTCCACGCAGGTTTTTATTACTCCGCCAATTCCCTGAAGGCCCGCTTCACGCGGGAGGGCAACGCCGCGATGAAGACATATTGCCTCCGGAACAAGCTGCCGTTGAACGAATGCGGCAAGGTTGTGGTTGCCTGCGGCGAACATGAATTGCCGGCCCTCTATGAGCTGGAGCGGCGGGGCAAAGCCAACGGCGTCGACGTCAAACTGATCACCGCAGCGGAGCTGGCCGCCATCGAACCCAACGCCAGGACTTTCCGCCACGCGCTCCATTCCCCGACCACGGCCACCGTCGACCCGGCGCTGGTCTGCGCCTCGCTGAAGGAGACCCTGCTGAAAGCCGGAGCTCAATTCCTGTTTTCCGAAGGCTACGCCCGCCGCGGGGCGCGGCTCGGAGAGGAGAACACCGTGGTCACGGCCAAGGGCCGCGTCATCGAGGCCGGGCGCATTATAAACGCCGCCGGCCTCTACGCCGACAAGATAGCCAGGGATTTCGGGTACTCCGGGAACTACACCATAATCCCCTTTAAAGGCATCTACCTGAAATACTCCGGCAGCGGCATGCCGGTTAAGACGAACGTCTATCCGGTCCCGAACCTCAAGAACCCTTTTCTCGGTGTCCATTACACCGTCACCGCGGACAGCCACGTGAAGATAGGCCCGACGGCTATCCCCGCTTTCTGGCGCGAGAATTATGAAGGGCTGCAGAACTTCAGCGCCGGCGAGCTGGCTGAGGTGGTCTCGCGCGAGGCGCAGTTGTTCCTGCTCAACTCCTTCGGTTTCCGCAGCCTGGCCTTCGAGGAAATGCGCAAGTACTACAAACCCTTCTTCGTCGGGCTCGGCCGCCGTCTGGTCAATCAAATGGACGCGCCGGGTTTCGACACCTGGACCCGCCCCGGCATCCGCGCCCAGCTGCTCAACAAGACCACGCTGGAACTGGTCCAGGACTTCGTCATAGAAGGCGACAGGCAGACCACGCATATCCTGAACGCCGTCAGCCCCGCCTTCACCGGCAGCTTCCCGTTCACCAAGTGGATCATCGACGAGTACCTGTCTTAAGAAAAAGCGGACAGATCCAAAGGGCCGCGCAAGCGGCTCTTGTTGTTTTTTGGGAAAGCACGGGGAATAGCGCTACAGGAACCTGAGCATCGCCCAGTCGTAGAGGTAGAGGAGGGGGAAGAAGGCCAGCGTCGAGAAGAGGATGCTCTGCCCGACCAGGTCCTCGTCGAAATCGAACTCTTTGGCCACCACGTAGTTCATCACGGCCACGGGCATGACCATCTCGATGAAAGTCACCTTCGCGACGAAGCCGGCGAAGCCCAGGGCGCGGGCCGCCAGCAGGTAGCACAGCGGCAGCAGCAGCAGTTTGAGGCCGCTCACCAGCGCGATGCGCGGCAGGTTGTGCGCGATCTTCCTGCCGTAGAGCCCCACGCCCAGCGTGAACAGCGACAGCGGCAGGGTGGTTTTGCCGATATCCGACAGCACCCGGTGCAGCAGCTCGGGGATACGCAGGCCGGCGGCGGCTATAACCAGGCCGGCCACCGAGGACCACAGCACCACGCTGCGCCCCATGAGGCGCGCGAAGCGGGCCGGGGGGCAGTCGCGCTCGCAGACCAGCGTCATCAGAAGGAAGCCGAAGGTAAAGATGAAGATGTTATGCACGGCGGAGGCGATGGCCGCGTAGCCGATGGCTTCCTCGCCCAGGCGCATGGCCGCTACGGGAAAGCCCAGGTAGACGGTGTTTCCGAGCACTGAAACTATGATAAGCAGCCGGGCCAGCCGCCAGTCTATCCGGCCGGCCTTCCAGAGCCCCCAGGCCGCGGCCATTACCGCGGCGAGGGGCAGGGTATTGGCCGCCAGGAAACGCCAGCCCAGGCCGCCCAGCGGCGTTTCGGCGATCTTGAGGATTATCAGGGCGGGGAGGGCCAGGTAATAGAGGTACTGGTTGAAGGCGTGCTCCGCCCCTTCCTGCACAATGCCGTACTTGCGGAACAGCCAGCCGGCCGCCAGCACGAGGGCGAGGTTGGCGATTATTATGGTCATGCGATGAAAAGCAGCACCATCACCTGCGCCGAGATCACGCGCATGATCATCACCAGCGGGTACACCGTGGCGTAGGACATGGCGGACAGGTTCGACGGGCTCATCGCGTTGGCGAAGGCCAGCGCCGGCGGATCGGTCATAGAGCCGGCCAGCGCTCCGCAGAGTGACATGTAGTTCAGTTTCAGCTTCGCCTTGGCGAAGATGCCGACGATCAGGATCGGCAGCACGGTTATCAGGAAGGAAAACAGCACTATATAGACGCCGTTGCCGTTAAGGAGCGTCTCGAAGAACCTGCCGCCGGCCTTGAGACCCACGCAGGCGAGGAACAGCGTTATGCCCAGTTCGCGCAGCATCAGGTTGCCGGCGGGGGGCAGGTACCAGTTCAGCGGGCCTATGTGCTGGATATAGCTCAGCACTATGGCCATGATCAGCGGCCCGCCCGCCAGGCCGAGCTTCACCGGGGCGGACAGGCCGGGGATGGTTATCGGGAGGGAGCCCAGCAGCACGCCGGCGGCGATGCCGATGAAAGCGGGGATGAGCTGCGGGTGGTTCAGGTCCTTCGGGGAATTGCCCAGCAGCGCGGCGGCCTTGGCTATGGCGTCGGCCTCGCCCACTATCACCAGGTTGTCGGCGAACTGCAGCACGTAGGAATCGGAGACCAGAAATTCCACGTCGGCGCGGGCCGCGCGCGTGGCCACCACGTCGTACTGCGACTCCAGGTTTATCTCGTCGAGAGTCTTGCCGATCACTTCTTTGTGGGTCACTATCACGCGCGAGTGGATGATGCGGCTCGGCAGCTTCTTCAGGTCGGTTTCGCTGCGGGACCCCACCACGAGGGTGAACTTCCTGACCTTCTCCTCAGGGCCCACGGCCAGGATCACGTCGCCGGCGTGCACCAGCGTGTCGTCGTGCGCCACCGCCAGCTGCCCGTCGTGGTAGACGCGCGAGACCACCACGCCCAGCTCGGCTATGGCCGGGATGTCCTTTATCATAAGGCCGTCGAGGTTTTTGTTCTCCACGGCGATGCTCGCGTTAATCAGGGAGGAGGCGGCCTTGTCGGCGTGCATCTCCAGCATGTCCCTGGCCGCCTCGGCCTTGAAGAGGCGGCGGATCAGCAGCATCGTGAGGATGATGCCCAGGATGGCGCCGGGATAGGCCAGGGCGTAGCCGACGGAGGCCCCGTCGGCGGCCTCGGGGCTGACGGCGGCCAGCGACTGCTGCGCCGCGGCCAGGGAGGGGGTGTTCGTGACGGCGCCGGCGTACATGCCGACTGCGGTGGCGATGTCGAAGCCGGCCAGCCTGGCCACGGCCAGCGTCACTGCCACGCCGCCCAGAACCACGGCGGCGGCCAGCAGGTTAAGACGCAGCCCCTGCTTCTTGAACGAGGAGAAAAAGCCGGGCCCGACCTGCGTGCCGATGGAGTAGACGAAGAGTATCAGGCCGAAGTCCCTGAGGAATTCCAGCGTCTCGTGGTTGATGGCCAGGCCGAAGTGGCCGAAGAGGATGCCGGAGAACAGCACCCCGGCAATGCCCAGGTTTATGCCGCCGGCCTTTATATTGCCGAGGGCCAGGCCGCCGGCCGCCACCAGCATGATCACGAAAACCGACCAGGCCACGGATTGGGGGGAGAAAAGCGGGGAGAGCAGGTCCATAAGTTAATTTTATCAAATAGGGCCCCCGCCGCGCCTCGGTTCCCTTCACGCCGCTAATTTAATATTATTTAGAGAACTCGCAGCCACGGAGATACAAATGACAGCCAAAGCAGAAAGCCGCAGCCCCTGGTCCTACGTTCCCACCACCTATTTCGCCGAAGGCCTGCCTTACATGATAGTCAACTCGCTGGCCGTCATCATCTACAAAAAGATGGGCGTCTCCAACACGCTGATAGCCTTCTGGACCAGCTGGCTGTACCTGCCGTGGGTCATAAAGATGCTGTGGGGCCCGCTGATAGACATGTACTCCACCAAGCGCAACTGGATAGCCTGGACCCAGGCGCTGATGGCCGTGGCGATAGCTACCGCGGCCCTGTCCCTCAAGACCCCGCAGTTCCTCTACGTCTCCATGGCCTGCTTCATGGGCATCGCCTTCCTGTCGGCCACGCACGACATCGCCGTGGACGGCTTCTACATGCTGTCGATGGACGACAAGAAGCAGGCCTTCTTCATAGGCATCCGCTCCTTCTTCTACCGCGTGGCCATGCTGTTCAGCTCCGGCGTGCTGGTGATGCTGGCCGGCCGCATAGAGACCAGCACCGGCAATATCCAGAACAGCTGGACCAGCGTGCTGCTGCTCGCGGCGGCCATCATGGGCCTGCTGTTCGTCTACCACAAGGTCTGGCTGCCGGCGCCGGCGGCCGACAAGCCCGACGAGGCCAAGGCCAGCCAGCTGGCCGAGTTCGGCGAGATCTTCTCCGCCTACTTCAAGCTCGAGAACGTCGGCATCGGCCTGGCGTTCATCCTGACCTACCGCTTCGGCGAGGCGATGCTGCTCAAGCTGACCGCGCCGTTCCTGCTCGATACGGCGGAAGCGGGCGGCATGGCGCTGACTACCTCCCAGGTGGGCGTGGCCTATGGGACCGTGGGGCTGGCTTCGCTGATAGTCGGCGGCCTGCTGGGCGGCTGGATAATCTCAAAATACGGCCTTAAGCGCACCATCTGGCCCCTCGCCTTCCTGCTCAACGCCCCGGACCTCGTCTACGTATACATGTCCTACCACACGGCCCTGCCCATCAACTTCGTCTACGGGCTGGTGGGAATAGAGCAGTTCGGCTACGGCATGGGGACCACGGCCTTCATGTTCTACATGATCACGCTGACCGGAGAAAAGTACAAGACCGCTCATTTCGCCATCTCCACCGGCATCATGGCCCTGGGCATGATGGTGCCGGGCTTCGTCAGCGGCAAGCTGCAGGACCTGGCAGGCTACCCCAAGTTCTTCATCATAGTATGCCTCGCCACCCTCCCGGGCATGCTGCTGATACCCTTCCTGAAGCTGAAGGACAAGGAAAAAACGGCGTAAGGCCTTCGAGGCATAAAAAAAACAGCCCGCTGTGAAGCGGGCTGTTTCGTTTTACGGCTTTAAAGGTCAGTCAACCTTAATGCACTGCACGGGGCAGTTGGTCGCCGCGTTCTTGCAGGCGTCTTCCTTGCCGGCAGGCACGTCGCCTTTCACTATGGCCTTCTCGCCGGTCATTTCGAAAACCTCGGGGCAGTCGTTGGCGCAGAGCCCGCAGCCGATGCACGAAGCGGCGTCTATGGTAGCTTTCATGTTATACCTCCGTATTTTTACTTCCAAATCCGACAATTTAATTATACTTAAACTCGCCCGTGGGCTCAAGAATTTACTCGCTGAGGCGCGCCTCGGTGGCCTTGTCGAAGACGTGCATATTCTTGTAGTTGAAGCACAACTGCACCGCCGCGCCGGGGCTGCGGTCGAAGAAGGCCTCCACCGTGGCCAGCAGGCGGGTGTCGCCGACCTTTATATAAAGGTTCTCGCGGTGGCCCAGCAGCTCGCAGACTTCCAGCACGCCGTCCACCTTGTCGGAACAGCCCTCCGCGGTGCGGCCCACCAGCACGTCGTCGGGGCGCACGCCCACGACAACCTCGCGGCCGTCGTGCTTCTTCGGGTCGTGCAGCAGGTAGGGGGGGATGGTGAGCTTTATGTCGCCGCTGGAGAAGCGCAGGTGCTCGCCGTCCAGGACCAGCTTGCCGTGCATGAAATTCATGGTCGGGCTGCCGATGAAGCCGGCGACGAAGAGGTTGGCCGGCTTGCGGTACACCTCGATGGGCGAGCCGACCTGCTGCACGATGCCGTGGTTCATGATGACGATGCGGCCGGCCAGCGTCATGGCCTCCACCTGGTCGTGCGTGACGTAAATGATGGTGGCGTTCAGGCGCTGGTAGAGCTTGGCTATCTCCACGCGCATCTCTTCGCGCAACTTGGCGTCCAGGTTGGAGAGCGGCTCGTCGAAGAGGAATACCTTGGGCTTGCGCACGATGGCGCGGCCTATGGCCACGCGCTGGCGCTGGCCGCCGGAGAGCTGCTTGGGCATGCGCTTGAGGAACTTCTTGAGCTGCAGGATGCTGGCGGCCTCGTCCACGCGGGAGTCGATCTCGGTTTTCGGGGTCTTGCGCAGGCGCAGCGCGAAGCTCATGTTCTCCTCGACCGTCATGTGGGGGTAGAGGGCGTAGTCCTGGAACACCATGGCGATCTGGCGCTTGGAGGGATGCAGTTCGTTTACGCGCAGGCCGTCGATGGTGATCTCCCCTCCGGTGATCTCCTCCAGGCCGGCCAGCATGCGCAGCAGCGTGGTCTTGCCGCAGCCCGAGGGCCCCACGATGACCACGAACTCGTGGTCCTTGATATCCACGTCGACGCCGTTGAGCACCACGTTGTCGCCGAATTTCTTCACTATGCGCGAGAATTGAACGGTAGCCATAAATTATCCTTTCACGCTGCCGAGCGTCAGACCGGAGATGAGCCACTTGGAAGAGTAGAGGAAAACGGCGAGCACCGGGATAGTCACCAGCATGGAGCCGGCGGCGAACATGCCCCACTGGGTGATGTACTGGCCCTGCAGTTCGAAGAGCCCCAGCGTCCAGGTGTACTGCTGGGAGCTGAACAGCACCACGCGGGCCACCAGGTACTCGTTCCAGGCGGTGGTAAAATTGAACAGGAAGGCGATGCTGAGCGCCGGGGTGGACAGCGGCAGGATGATGCGCCAGAAGGCGCCCACCTGGCTGGTGCCGTCGACGAGGGCGGCCTCCTCGAGCGAGCGCGGGATGGTGTCGTAGTAGCCCTTCAGGATCCAGATGCTGAACGGCAGGGAGCTCACCGAGTAGGCGATGATCATGCCGAGGTAAGTGTTCATCAGCTTGAGCTTCATGATCATCAGGAACAGCGGCAGGATGAGCATGCCCGCCGGGATCATCTGGCTCGACAGCAGCAGGATCAGGCCGGCCTTTTTGCCGGGAAACTTGAAGCGGGAGAAGGCGTAGGCCGCCGTGGAGGCGAGCGACACCCCGATGAAGGATGTGGCCAGCGTAATGATCAGGGAGTTCCACAGCCAGCGCAGGAACATGGTGTCCTTGAGCAGGCTGCCGTAGGCCGCGAAAGTCGCGCGGTCGGGGATCAGGGAGAGGTCGGTCGACACCAGTTTGTCTCCCGGGCGCAGCGAGACGGAGAAGATGCGCAGCAGGGGGTAGACAAAGATAGCGGCCGTTACGATAATGACGGCGTGGATCAGCACGTATTTGAAGAACTTCTGCCTCTGGATCGGGTCTTTTATTACCTCGGCGGCGGCCTTCAGCAGGCCGTCGAAAGTCTTGCCGGCCCAAAGCGTCAGTTTTTTAAGCATGTTAACGCTCCTCCTTGGCCGCGTCGAAACCGTGCAGGTAGGTGACCGAGATGAAGAACAGCAGCGCGAACACCACTATGGCGAAGGCCGCGGAATAGCTGTAGCGGTTATAGGTGAAGGCCGCCTTGTAGAGGGCCGACACCAGGATGTCCGCCTGCTCGGTGCCGCCGGCCTGGCCGGTAACCAGGTAGATCACGTTGATATTGTTGAAGGTCCAGACGGTGCCCAGCGTGACGGCGGGCATCAGCACCGGCTTTATCAGCGGCACCGTGATGAAGCGCAGCTTCTGGAAATAAGAGGCGCCGTCGATGTCGGCCGCGTCGTAATAGGAGGAGGAGATGCTCTGCAGGCCGCCCAGGATCACGACCATCATGAAGGGAATGCCCAGCCAGATATTGATGATGGTGCAGGTCAGCAGCGGGTAATCGCTCAGCCACTGCACCGGGGCGACGCCGAGCGAGGCGAGGAAGGGAAAGACAGCGAGCAGTTTGGTGATGACGATATTGACGAAGCCGTACTGCGAATGGAACTCGCCGCGCATGGCGAGCACCGCCACCACCTGCGGCATGGCCCACGGGATCACGAGGAAAGTACGGTAGACGCCCTTGAAGCGTATGGAGTTATTGAGCAGCAGCGCCAGCGCGAAGCCGCCCAGCACATGGAAGAAGACGTTGGAGAAGGTCCACACCAGGGTGCGCCCCAGCAGTTCCCAGAAGGTCACTTCGGACAGGGGGGAAGTGGTAAAGACCTTTACATACTGCGAGAGACCGGCGAAGGGGATGGTGCCGGTGTTCTTCCACATCATTATCGTATTGAGCTTCAGGTCGTGGAAGGAGAGGTAGACCTCGAAGACGAAAGGGTAGACCAGCAGCAGCGCCAGGCCGACGAAGGCCGGGGCCAGCAGCAGGTAGGGCACGGTATGGCGGCCTTTCACAGCGTAGCGGAAGGCCGCGGCTATCGCGGTTTCGGCCAGCAGGAAATAGACCCAGAGCGAGAACGCGTAGCTGCCGGTTATCGCGCTCGCGGCCACGACCGCCGCGGCCGGGAAGGCGGCCAGGGCCGCGGGGAAGAACCAGGGGCGGTCCCAGTATTTGAAGTGGTAGTAGAAGTAGCCTTCCAGCGCGCCTACGCCGAGGGCTATCAGGACTATGAACCCGGCTACCTCGTAGATAGATTTCAGGATTTCCATGTTTACTTGTTCATCTCTTCTATCTTCTTGTCCGTGTTCTCCTGCATGCGCTTCACGGCGTCCTCGACGGACAGTTTCTTAGTGGTCGCCAGGCCCATGTAGTTCCTGGCGGAATCCCAGACGGCGCGCATCTCTATGGCCATCGGCATGGGGCGGCCCTTCAGGATCTGCTGCAGAGAGATCCGGGAAACCTCGTCGGAGGTTATCTCTTTGGCCTGGCCTGCCTCCTTGAGGGCGGGCAGGCGGGTGAGCGCCTGGTACTGCTTCACCTGGTTCTCGCGGGAGGTGTAGAATTCCAGCAGGCGCTTGACCAGCGCCAGCTTTTCCTGCTTGAGGCCGGAGCTGACGGTAAAGTACTTGCCGCTGACCATGGGCGAGGGCCAGAGGCCGGTTTTGGAATTCTTGGGGATAACGGCCAGGCCGAAGTTCTTGCCGAAATGCTTCTGGTAGCCGGAGATGGCCCAGTCGCCGTTTATGATGAAGGCGGTCTTGTTCTCCTTGAAGAGCGAGTCCATGCAGTTGTAATCGCACTCCATCGGCACGTACTTCTTCTCGTACTTCAGGTCCAGGTAGAAATTAAGCGTGTCGCGCATCGGCTGCGTGTCGAGCATGGGCTTCTTGCCTTCCATGGGCCAGCCGCCGAAGGCGCCCAGCCAGGGCATCAGCCAGAAGGGCTCGCCCATGTCGAAGGCGATGCAGCGGTCCAGCTTGTGCTTCTTCGCCTCGCCTGAGCAGAAGGCGAACAGCTCGTCGGTGGTTTTGGGGGCGGCCTTGATGAACTTCTTGTTGTAGAACATCATCAGGTGGTTGCCGTTGGAGACCGGCACGCCCCAGATATGCCCGTCGAGGGAGATGGCCTCTACCACGGGGGCGTTGAATTTGGAGAAATCGAACATTCCCTCGAGCGGCACGATGAAGCCGGAGATGGCGTACAGCCCGGCGGTATCGGAAGGGCCCAGCAGCAGGTCCGGAGGCACCCCGGCCAGCGACGCGGCCTGGAACTGCTGGCGCAGGTCCTCGGTCTGGTAATGGGTGCGGACGATCTCGATGCCCTCGTTGCCGGGGAGTTTCTTGAAGGCCTCGAAGACGGAATCTATGTAGGGGGCGACCTGGGCGTCTTCCTGCTCCCAGACCACTATGGTTTTAGAATTATCGGCGGAGGGGCGCGAGCAGGCGGAAAGGAAAGGCAGCGCGGCGAGGAGACAGAGAGAAGGAATTAAAACCCCGCGGAACCCGCTTTGTATCTTTTTTTCCACTTTTACCCCTGCCCGGCCTTCGGCCCGTGAAATTTTGATAAGAGGTCTTTCTTTATTAAACTATAATTAAAGAGGCAGTAGCAACAGGGAAACATGAAAGGCACGAGGGCGAACGAAAAACTTTACTGGGACAGCAGGGCCGGGCGCTACCCGAGGCCCTTCGCCGGGGAAACCGCGGCCAAAACCCGCCGCATCCTGCGGCTGCTGGCCGGGCTGGGAGTGACCTTCGCCGGGCAGAGACTGCTCGACGTCGGCTGCGGCACCGGCGTCTACGCCCTGCCGCTCGCCGGCGTGGCGCGCAGGGTGCTGGGGGTGGATTCTTCGCCTTCCATGCTCGGGGTTTTCCGCTCCGAGCGGCGGGCGCGGGGCATACGCAACGCCGCCTGCCTGGCCGCAAGGTGGGACCAGGTCCCGGCCACGAAAATCAGGGACAAATTCGATATAGCGCTGGCCTCCATGACGGCGGCGGTTAGGACGCGGGCCGACTTTCGGCGGATGGAGGCGGCCGCCCCGCGCTGTGTCTACATAGGCTGGGCCGGGGTACGCCGCAACGCGCTGCTGGAAAAAGTCTACGCCGCGCACGGCCTGGAATACAAAGCCCCGGAGGGGGCGGAACTGGCCCAGAAAATACTGACGGCCCTGGGCAGGGAGTATAAGATCAGGTATCTCCGCGACAGCTGGACCAGGGCGGCCGGGATAGAAGAAACCCTGGCCGAGCTGGAAGTCAGCATGAAGGTCAACGGGGCCGCGTTCCGCCGGGACTGGGCGGAGAAGTTTTTACGGCGCAGGCTGCGCGGCGGGCTGATACGCCAAACCACTCGGGTAAGAAAAGCAATAATCGCCTGGAGCCCGCTCCCCGCTTCCGGCTGACCTTACTCCGGGCAAAACAAAAAAAGGCCGCGCTTTAAAAGCGCGGCCTTTTTTGTTTTAGAGCCCTTATTTGTGCTTCGCGTGCTCCATCGGCTTGGCGGCCACCTTCAGCAGGCCCGGCTTCTTGACGCACTGCTTGGCGAAAGCGTCGTCGCGCAGCTTGTTGACGTAGTCGGGGTGCTGGAAGGGCCTGTCGAAGCGGGTGTGGATGTCGTAGGAGCCGTTCATCAGGCCCACCACGTCTTCCACGAACACCCTTTCCTCGTCGGTAGGGATCACGAACACCTTGACCTTGGAGGTCTTGCAGGAGATCTCGGTCTCGGAGTTGCGGGTCTTGGAGATGTCGTTCTTCTCCGGGTCCATCTTGATGCCCATGAACTCCAGGCCGGTCAGGGCCCCGGCGCGGGTCAGCGGGCCCATCTCGCCGACGCCGGCGGTGAAGACCACGGCGTCTATGCCGCCGACTTCGGCCGCGTAGGCGCCGATGTATTTCTTTATGCGGTTGGCTTCCATGTCCAGCGCCAGCTGCGCGCGGGCGTCGCCCTGCTCGGCGGCCAGCTCGACGTCGCGGGCGTCGCTGTACTTGCCGGTGATGGCGAGCTTGCCGGACTTCTTGTTGAGGATGCCGTCCATCTCGCCGGGGTTCAGGCTCTCGCGGGCCATCACGTAGAGCGGGATGGCCGGGTCGTGGTCGCCGGCGCGGGTGCCCATTACCAGGCCTTCCAGGGGGGTGAAGCCCATGCTGGTGTCGTAGGAGAGGCCGTTCTTGACGGCGTTGACCGAGGCGCCGTTGCCGATGTGGCAGATGACGAGGTTGGTCTCGAACGGGTCTTTGCCCAGCAGCACGGCGGCGCGCTTGGCGGTATAGAGGAACGAGGTACCGTGGAAGCCGTAGCGGCGGATGGCGTACTTCTCGTACCAGGCGCGGGGCAGGGCGTACATATAGGAGGACTCAGGCATGGTCTGGTGCCAGGCGGTGTCCATGATGGCCATGTGCGGGATCTTGGGCATCAGCGCGCGGGCGGCCTCTATGCCCTGGATGTTCGGCGGGTTGTGCAGCGGGGCCAGGGAGGAGAGCTCGCGGAAAGTCTCCACGATCTTGTCGTCGATGATGGCGGATTTGACGAACTTCTCGCCGCCGTGCACCACGCGGTGGCCAACGGCGGCTATGCCGTCGAGGCTTTCGATGACGCCGTGCTCCTTGTGGGTCAGCGTGTTGATTACCAGCTGTATGGCGTCCTTATGGGTGGGGCAGTCCTGGTTGACGGTCACCTTCTCGCGGCCGGGGGCCTCGATGTTGATGAACGATGAGCCGATACCGACGCGCTCGACCAGTCCGGAGGCCACCGTCATCTTGGCCTGCCAGTCGAAAAGCAGGTACTTCACGGAAGAGCTGCCGCAGTTGAGACAGAGTATTTTCATTGAGGTTCCCCTTTGTGCAGGCCGCAGGTTACGCCAGGTCCTGCCGTTTTTCTATAATCTTATTCTACAATAAATTACGAACAAGCGTTTTCCGGAGGATTCATTTTTATGAAAAGAGTATTTTTGGCCGCCCTCTCCGCCGCCTCGCTGCTGGCCGCCGCCTGGGGCCTGCTCTGGCTGCGCGGCGGCATGGACGCCGCCGAGGCGGTGCGCAAGCTTGCGGGGCTGCGGATGTCCCTGGAGCTCTACAGGGAGGAGCACAAGAAACTGCCTCTTTCCTTCGGCGAGACGCTGCGCGCGGGCACGCTGGAAGCGGCCCCCGAGCTCAAGCTGCCGGGACATTTCAGGGTTTCCTCCGTCAAGGATACTCCGTCCATGGCGATAAAGGACACGGGAGGCTGGGCCTACGTTAACAACCCGGCCGACCCGGCCTTCGGCCTGGTCTACATGGACTGCTCGCATAAGGACGAGAAGGGGAGGTTCTGGAGCGAATTCTGAGGGTTCAGTCCGAAAGAACGTCCTCGTAGAGGCGCAGCAGGATGTTGGCGATCACGGGGACGGACATATTATTGTTGACGTAGTCGAAAGCCATCCTGGACATGCCGTGGCAGGCTGAAGGATCGCCTATCAGGCGTATCACCGCCCGCGCGCAGGCCAGCGCGTCGCCGGGCTCCACGATGATCCCGTTGCGCTCATTCACCGTAAAATCGCTGAGCCCCCGCAGCCGGGGGATCACGCAGGCCACGCCCGAGGCCTGGGCCTCTATCAGGGACAGGGACAGCCCGGGCCGGCGCGCGGTCTTGGCGTAGATATGCATCATCGCCATCACCTCGGGCATGTCGTTGCGGTCCGAGAGGATGTCCACCTTGTGGCTGATGTCGAGGGCCCTGGCGAACTTGCGCAGGTTCTCGTCCTTCAGGCCGATCAGCATGAAATGGGTCTCGGGCATCACCGCGAGCACCTCTTTAGCCATCATCAGGAAGAGTTCCTGCTCCTTCAGCGTCGGGTCCATGCTGACCGTGCCTACCTTGTAGGGACGCTTCTGAAACATGGCCGGCTTGATCAGCATGGCGCTTTCCCAGCGGCCGATGCTGATGCACGGCGGCACCATGAAGGTGCGGCGGGGCTCGATGCCCGCGCCGATGAATTCCTCCTGCACCGAATTGCAGGCGCCCAGGAACAGGTCCACGTAGGGCTGGGCCTCGGCGAGCTTCTCAAAGTTCCTGGGGTTCCCGAGCTTGAACTGGCTGACAAAGACGCGGGAGAGGGCCCGCGCTTTTTTCAGCAGGAGCGGGGAAAGCGAGGGGTTATAAAAATGGACCACGTCCCAGCCCTTGGCTTCGAAGAAGCCGAACTTCGCGCCCAGCGTGAGCGGCAGCGTCTTCACCTTCAGCTTCTCGCATTCGGCCCAGAGCCTGGATTTTTTGGGACAGAGCACGGCGGCGTTATGCGCCAGCTTGCCGAAGCGGGCGGCGGTGTGCAGGGCCTGGTAGGCCGCAATGTCCCATACCGGGGAATCGCAGACGTTGAGGATGTTCATCGGCGTGAGCCCGCCCTGGAGGAGAACTTTTCCAGCTCGCGCCTGGCGTTTTTGACGTAGGCCTCGTCCCGCGAGGTGGCGGCGATGTCGGCGTAGATGGCCGCGGCGGCGGCGTAGTCGCCGGCCTTCTTGTTCAGAAAGGCGGCCAGCTGCTTGAGCATCACCGGGCAGTCCGGGTCTTTCAGCAGCGGGGCGATGGTCCGGGCCACGGCGGCCGGGTCCTGCGCCTTGCTGTAGCCTATGGCGGCCAGCACCGTCAGGTACTTCCACTCGCGGGGGGAATATTTCAGGCCGTAAGCCAGCAGCTGCTCCGCCTCGGCGGGCCGGTTCAGGCCGAAGGCCAGCGAAACCGCGCCGTAAAGGCCGGCGGCGGCGAAGGAGTGGTCCACTTCCAGCACGTGCCGCGCCATGGGCAGGAAGAGAGGGTATCTGCCTTTGCCGTAATTCTCGTCGTGATCGCAGTGCGCGTGGCCGAGCCCGTCTACGCTGTGGGCGTGGCCTTCGTGGCCCGGCTGTTCGGCTTCCGCCGGCATTTCGCGGGCGCCGTAATACTGCATCAGGCGCACGAACCAGAGGTCGGCGAACAGGCGGCGCGCCCCGGCGGCCAGGGCCAGCATGTCGCCGGCCGCGCCCTCCAGGGGGGCGCGCATTTCGGACGGCGGGGGAAAAGGGCTGCGGTAAGCGGAAGCGGCATAGGCGCCCGCGCCCCAGCACAGGAAGGCGGCGGCCAGCAGGGCGCCCCGGGGCGGCATCAGAATTCCTTCCTCGAAAGCAGCCAGAGGGCCCCCAGGTAGGAGGAGAGCGTCCAGGCCGCCGCGGAGAACAGCGCCGACGGGCCGATGGCCAGGGCGGCGCCCGCGTCGCGCACGTTGAAGAGCTGCAGGTTGGGCACCAGCCAGAGCAGGGCGCCCAGCAGGAACCCCTTGAGGCCGGCCGACTGCTCGGCGAGGAAGCGGGCCTCCGAGGCGAAATGGCCCAGGGTCCACATGATGGCGGAGATCACCAGCGTGGAAACGGCGGAGGTGGAGAAGAGGGAAACAAAGAAAGCGAAGGAAACTATGACCGACAGCTTGAGGAAGGTGCCGAAGAGCGCCCAGCCGTAGGCCTCGGGAACGCCGAAGCCCCTGAAATACAGCAGGCTCAGGTGCAGCAGCGCCATCACCGCGAGCATCAGCGCGGCCGTCAGCATGGACCCGCAGAACTTGCCGGCCAGGTAGGCCCAGCGCGGCACGGGGCGGGAGAAAACCAGGTAGATGGTCTTGGTCTCGGCCTCGCGCAGCAGCGACGAGGAGGCGCCGAAGAGCGCGTAGGCCAGCGCCGTCAGCTCTATCAGCGCCAGGCCGAAGTCGGCCAGCAGGCGGGCCTCCTGGTCCACCGCCATGACCCCGGCAAGCACCGAGGCGTAGACGGCCGTGAAGGCGAAGACGGCGAACAGCGTGAAGAAGCGGTTGCGGACGCTCTCGGAGAAAGAGTTGAGGGCCACGGAAAGAACGACGGGGGCGGCGCGCCTCATTTTACGGCCTCCACGAAGATCTTTTCCAGCCCGCCGCGGGCGGCTTCCCACTCGGCCCGGGTCACGGAGCGCGAGAGGCGGCCCCGCACCATTATGAGCACGCGGGAGCAGAGCTTTTCCACCTCGGAGATGCTGTGCGAGGAGAGGAAGACGGCCTTGCCTTCGGCGTTCAGCCCGGCCAGCAGGGAGCGGATATCGTGGATGGCCAGCGGGTCCAGGCCGCTGACCGGCTCGTCGAGGACCAGCAGGTCGGGGCCGTGCAGGAGGGCCTGCGCCAGGCCCAGGCGCTGCAGCATGCCCTTGGAAAATTCCAGGACGCGCTTGCCGGCGTGCGGCTCCAGCCCGGTCCGGGCCATGGCGGAGTCCACGGCGGCGGAGAGGGAGGCCCCGGAAAGGCCGGACAGCCGGCCGTAATAGGCCAGCGCCTCGGCGGGCTTCACCTGCGGGGGGAAATAAGGCAGCTCGGGCAGGAACCCTACCCTGGCCTTGGCCGCCCCTTCTGACGGCGAGTGGCCGAAGACGCGCACCTTGCCGGCCGTCGGAAAAAGCAGGCCGGTGATCAGCTTCATTATCGTGGTCTTGCCGGCGCCGTTGAGCCCCAGCAGGCCGGTCACCTCGCCGGGCGGGATCTCGAAAGAGAGGTCCTTCAGGGCGGTGTGGTAGTCCGCGCCCAGCAGGCGCGGGCGGCGGTAGGTCTTTTCGACCCCTGAAAACAGGACGGCCGCGGGCGTCATCTGATGATCTTGCTCTCCTCTCGCTTGACCCGGCGCATCTCCTCGGCTATGCGCTCTATCGGGATCTCGCCCATCTTCAGGAAGATGGTGTGGAACTTGCGCAGGTCGAAATACTTGGCCTCGGTGCGCTGGTAGTAGCGGCGCATCTCGAGGATGCGGTCCAGGCCGTAGATGTAGCTGAAGCCGTCGGTGGGGGCGAGTGAGAGCTTGAGCACCTCGCCGTCGGCCTGGCCCTTGGTCATGGAAAGCTTGTCCTGGAAGAACTTGGAAGCCTCGGCGGGCGTCCACCGGCCGGTGTGCAGGGCGGTGTCGGCATAAGCCCGCGCCGCGCGCAGGGCGCGCACGTAGCAGCGCAGGAAGCGGGACCAGTAAGAGGAATAGTAGCCCATCTCCTCCGCCAGCAGCTCGGCGTAGCAGGCCCAGCCGTTGGTGACCACCGGCTGGCGCGAGATGCGCCGGATGCGGGAGCGGTTGGAGGACGCCTCGAAACTGCGCAGGTGCAGGCCGGGCATTATGGAGTAGGCGGTAAGCAGCTCGGTCTGGGCGTAGTTGAAGCCCGAGGCCAGAACCTTTTCGCGGGAGGCCTCCGACATGGAGTCCGGCGGCAGCAGCACGAACAGCTCCGACACCTTGGTGTCGTCGAGCGAGAAGGAGGGGGCGTAGTAGACGTAGGGCAGCACCGAAGCCATGAAGCCGGGCATGCGCTTGATCAGCAGCCGCTGGCGGGGAAACTCCACCACCTTGTGCTCGTCGAAATGCTGGTAGGCCCGGTCCATCTCGTCCTGGAAGACCTTCAGCACGTCGCCGGCCTGCGGGTGTTCCTTGGGCAGCTTCTCCATCACGCCCTGCCAGCCTTTCTCGCCGGCCAGGATGGCGTCGATGCCGGCGGCCTCTTTGTCCAGCTCCCGCATGGCCTTCTTGAAGGCCTTCTTGGAATAGCTGTATGCCGAGCCCGGCGTCATTTCCAGGGAGTGCAGGCGCTCGAGGTAGAAGCCATAGGTGTATTCCCCGGTCCTGAAATCGGAGTCGGAGTTGGGCAGCACGTCCTTCTGCAGGAACTCGGCGTAGCGGGCCAGCGCGGCCTTCACCTTGTCCATGGCGTCGTCCACCTGCGCCTTCAGGATCGGGTCGTAGCGGGTGTAGCCCCGGAAGACCGGCACGAAGTCGGAGACGTAATTAAGGGCGTCGTTGGCCTGCTTTATCGCCTGCCTGGTCCATATCTCCGGCGGGCGGGAAAGGTTGCGCTCGGCCTGCTCCAGCACGGAGGGGAACTGCTTCAGGCGGGAAATAGCGTTGGAGGCGCGGGTGTTGTAGTCCTCGTAGTCCTTGCTCATCATCTGGTAGACGAGGAACAGCGGCTCCAGGTACTGCTGGGGGCGGCGGGCCAGGAGGCCCAGGTTCTCCATCTCGTAGATGTCCGTCTCGAGCATGTGGTCGAGGGCCTCGTAGTCCACCCGGAGGGCGGGATACATGGTGTCTTTTTTGATCTCGAGGAGCTTGGCGCGCAGGCGCTTGACGGCCTCTAGCTGGCGGCCGACCCGCTCCTGCGAGCGGGCGGTCAGGGAGGCGTCCGAGCCGTGCAGGCCCATGCGGGTCGCGCGCTCCGGATCGTACATCTGTATGGTGGCCAGGTACTGGGAGAAGACCTCGCTGAGCTTGGTATTCTCCAGCGCGCCCTGCATCTCCTCGGTGGTAAGCCTGTCCTCGTAGGCGCCGGCCGGCAGCGCGGCGCAAAGACAGAGCAGCGCCGCGGCGGCGCGCCTCAGGGTATGGGACATTTTTTCCCTCACTTTCGGTTTACGGCCTTCCTGCCGCGCGCGGCCTTGCCGCGGGGGGCCGCCGGCTCCAAAGCCAGCGCCAGCACCTCTTCCATGCGTTCCACGGGGTGCAGGTTCATCTTGGACCGTATCTCCTCCGGTATCTCCTCCAGCTCCTTCAGGTTGGCCTTCGGGAACAGGACGGTCTTAATGTCTTCTCTGAAAGAGGCGATGACCTTTTCCTTGAGCCCGCCGATGGCGAGCACGCGGCCGGTGAGGGTCAGCTCGCCGGTCATGGAAAGGTTTTGCTTCACGGGGCGTCCCGAGAACAGGCTGGCCAGCGCGGTGGCCAGCGTGACGCCCGCGGAAGGCCCGTCCTTGGGGATGGCGCCCTCCGGGATGTGCACGTGGAAGTTGTGGGAATTCACGTAGGAGTTGGGGGCCAGCTCCTTCGAGCGGATGTAGGAGAAGGCCGCCTGCGCCGACTCTTTCATCACGTCGCCGAGCTTGCCGGTCAGCGTCAGCGCGCCCTTGCCGGGCACCGCCACCGCCTCCACCGACAGCACCTCGCCGCCGTTCTCCGTCCAGGCCAGGCCGGTGGCTATGCCCACCGCGTTATAGGAAACCTTCTCGTGCAGGAACTTGGGAACGCCCAGGAAATCCCCGGCGTTCTCCGGAGTGACCTTCACGGTCTGCGCGCTCTCCTCCACTATCTTGCGCGCCGCGCGGCGGCACATGGAGGCCAGCTCGCGGTTGAGGTTGCGCACGCCGGCCTCGCGGGTATAGCCGCGGATCACGGCGTCGATGCCCTTGTCCTCTATCTTGAGCATGCCGTCCTTCAGCCCGTGGTCCTTGAGCTGCCGGGGGATCAGGAATTTTTTGGCGATCTCGATCTTCTCGTCGTGGGTGTAGCCGCTGAAGTCTATGATCTCCATGCGGTCGCGCAGGCTGACCGGGATGCCCCACAGCGTGTTGGCCGTGGCGATGAACATCACCTTGGAGATGTCGAACGGCACGTCGAGGAAATGGTCGTTGAACTCGCTGTTCTGCTCGGGGTCCAGCACCTCCAGCAGGGCCGCGGCGGGATCGCCGCGCCAGTCGGAGCCCATCTTGTCTATCTCGTCCATCAGGAAGACGGGGTTGCGGCTCTTGGCCTTCTTCATGCTCTGGATGATGCGCCCGGGCATGGAGGCCACGTAGGTGCGGCGGTGGCCGCGGATCTCGCTCTCGTCGCGCACTCCGCCCAGCGACATGCGCACGAAAGTGCGTCCCATCGAGCGGGCTATCGAGCGGGCGATGGAGGTTTTGCCCACGCCGGGGGGGCCGACGAAGCAGAGGATCGGGCCCTTGAGCCTCTCGGTCAGCTTGCAGACGGCCAGGTATTCCAGCACGCGCTCCTTGGGCTTCTTCAGGCCGAAATGGTCCTCGTCCAGGATCTTCTTGGCGGCCGCCAGGTCTATCTGGTCCTTGGTCTCCACGCTCCAGGGCAGCGACACCAGCCAGTCGAGGTAGGTGCGGCTGACGGTCGTTTCCGGGGAAAACGGCATCATCTTGGAAAGGCGGGCCAGCTCCTTCTCGGCGGCGGCCTCGGCCTCTTTCGGCAGTTTGGCGGCCTTGAGGCGCTTCTTCAGCTCGTCGATCTCCTTGGAGAAATCGTCCTTCTGGTGCAGCTCCTTCTGGATGGCCTTCATCTGCTCGTTGAGGTAATATTCTTTCTGCGACTTCTCGATCTGCGTCTTCACGCGGGAGTGGATCTTCTGCTCGATGTCGAGGATCTCGACCTCCTTGGCGAGCAGCTTCACCAGCTTCTCCAGGCGGTCGCGCGGGGCTTCGGTCTCGAGCGCGTCCTGCTTGTCCGGCAGGGCCAGCATCGCGTGGGCGGCGATCGTGTCGGCCAGCTTGCCCGGGTCTTCCATCTGCTGGAGGAACGCGGTGGAGTCCAGCGTGATGCGCGTGCCCAGCTTCACGTAGGCCTCGAAGATCTCCACGGCGTGGCGCATCAGCGCTATCACTTCGGGGGTCTTCTCTACGGGCTCGTCGGGGTACTCGACCTCGGCGTAGAGGTAAGTCTTACCGGCGTCGAGTGAGAGCTTCTTGACGCGTGCGCGGCGCCGGCCTTCCAGGAAGACGCGCATGGTGCCGTCGGGCATCTTGAGGGACTGGGAAACCACGCTGACCACGCCGTAGGCGTACAGGTCTTCGGGGGCGGGGTCGTTGATGGCGGGCTTGCGCTGGGCCAGGGCCAGCAAATGCTTGCCGGCGGTCAGCGAGGCCTCTATGGCGGCGACGGACTTGGGCCGGTCTACGGAAAGGGGGAGCGCCATGTAGGGGAACATCACCACGTCCCTGATGGCTATGGCGGGCAGGGCGGCGGGGAAAACGTTGTCTTTATCGGGTTTTTCGTCCATGTCGGTGATCCTGGCCGGGTGAAAGTCCCGGGGCCCCAAAATACGGCCGCGCCCCCGCCCCGGAGGGGGCGGGCGGCGCGGGACCGGCGCTTACTTCTTGCGGTGTTCGAGCACGGCGTCTATGATGCCGTATTCCTTGGCCTGGGCGGCGGAGAGGTAGAGATTCCTTTCCATGTCCGCGCGGATCTTTTCGGCCGTCTTGCCGGTATGCTTGGCCATGATCTCGATGAGCCGGGTCTTGTTCTCCTGCATCTCCTTGCTCTCTATCTCGATGTCGGTGGCCTGGCCGGAGATGCCGCCGCCGTAGATAAGGGGCTGGTGGATCATGATGCGGGAGTTGGGCAGGGCGTAGCGCTTGCCGGGGGAACCCGCGGCCAGCAGCACGGCGCCGAAGCTCATGGCCATGCCCATGCAGATGGTGGAGATGGGGGCCTTGATGAACTGCATCGTGTCGTACATGGCGAGGCCGGCCGTCACCATGCCGCCGGGGGAATTGATGTAGAGGTTGATTTCCTTTTCCGGGTCCTCGGCGTCGAGGTACAGCAGCTGGGCGATAACGTTGTTGGCGGAGGCGGTGGAAACCCCGCCTTCCTGGTCGCCGATGAAGATAATGCGGTCGCGCAGCAGGCGGGAGTATATGTCATACCCCACCATGGCGCCCGCGCCTTTCCAGGTTTCAATAATTGTCGGTATCAGCATTTTTCCTCCGGTCTGCCTGTCAGTTGCTCTCTTCCTTAATTACGGCCTTGTCCTTCACCAGCGCCATGGTCTTGTTCTCCACCATGGAGGCGCGGATGTACTCCTTGCGCTTCTCGAACAGCTCGCGGCCCTTCTTCTTCTCTTCCTCGGTGTTGAGGCGCGTCATCACTTTTTCAAGCTCGGCGTCCAGCTCCGCGTCGGTGGCCTCGATCTTTTCCTTCTTGGCGATGTGGTGCAGTATATAGGTAAGGGACAGGTTGCGCTCGGCCACCGGCTTGAGGCGCTCCAGCATGGCCTCGTCCGGCAGGTGCTGCTCCATCGGGGCGCGCTTCTTGAACAGCTCCAGCAGTTCCTGCGCCTCTTCCTTGACCAGGGTCGGGGGGAGCGAGAGGGGGTTGTTCTTGATCAGCGCGTCCTCCAGCTGGCCGAGCATATCCTTCTCGGTCTTCTCGGTGGAGCCCTGTTCGAGCAGCTTGCGCACATTGCCCTTCAGCTCCTCCACGGTCTTCACGCCGGCCTCTTTAAGGAAGTTCTCGTCCATCTCCGGCACGATCTTCTTCTTTATCTCGGTCACGGTGACCTTGAAATGCATCTTCTTGTCGCCGAACGGCGCGTCGAACTCGCGGCTCTCGCCCTTCTTCGCGCCGATCACGGCGTCGGCCAGGCCGGCTATGGTCTGCGGGCTGGACAGGTCCACGATCTCGCCCTTCACCGAGCCGTCGGCCACGGGCTGGCCGCCTTCAAAGGTGTCGTAGTCCACCACCACGAAATGGTCCTTGGCGGCGGCTTCGCCGTCGCCGGCGGGCTTCAGGTAGGCGTTATACTCGCGCACCTGGTTAATGTACTTCTCCACTTCCGCGTCGGTGATCTTGTGCGTCTTGCGGGTGGCGGCTATCTTCTCGTAGCCCTTGGGCTCCAGGACCGGCGAGCACTCGAACTGTATCTCGAAATAGAGGGCCTTGGCGGGCTCGTAGCTGACGCTCTTCAGCAGGGGGGCCACCACGGGGTTGAGGGAGGAGGCCTTGATGATCTCCGGCAGCGCGGACTTGGCGGCGATGTCGAGCACCTCGTCCTTGACCATCGACGGGAACTGCTCCTTGATCATCGCGAGCGGCACCTTGCCGACGCGGAAGCCGGGCAGGCTGACGACGCTCTGCAGGCGGACCAGGGCCTCCTGCGAAGCCTCCGACAGGGCCTTGGAATCCAGGGTGACGCCGAACAGGTGCACGCAGCCGTCCTGCTTGACCTTCTTTATCTTGTCGCCGAAACCTAAAGTAATGTTCATTATTCCTCCACGATGTTGTCAGAAACTCCGCAGTGCCGGGACGGGGACTTGAACCCCGACGGGAATTACCCCACATGGTCCTAAGCCATGCGCGTCTGCCAATTCCGCCATCCCGACCGACAGACCGCAGTCCTACAAATAAAAAGGAGTAATGAGTTCTGAGTTTCCGGGGAAATCGCGCCTTCGCCCTTTTACTCGCCGACTACTCATTACTCCGCCGCGTGAAAAACTATGTGGGCCATACGGGATTCGAACCTGTAACCTTGCGCTTAAGAGGCGCCTGCTCTACCGTTGAGCTAATGGCCCGTCAAAAATATTATACATAAACCGGAAATAAAATCCAAAATCTTTTTCGCGCGGACGGCGGGCAAGGGCCTTCCCATGCGCCCGCATAATTGCTAAATTTTATCCTATGTCCAAGGTAAAAACAGCTTTGCTCTGCCTGGCTTTCTCCGCTCCCGCGCTGCCCGCGGCGGCCGCGGAAGACCTCCAGAAAATCTACGCCGACGCCGCGCTGCAGTGGCTGGACGGCCGACCCGAAGACGCCGCCGGAGCCCTTAAATACGTGGTCTACCGCTCCTCCGACCAGGACCTGAACGCCGCCGCGCTGCGCGACCTGGCGGTGCTGTTCGCCGAGTCAGGCAAGAACGCCGAGGCCCTCGCCTACCTGGCGAAAGGGGAGATGCTCAGCCCCGGAGATTTCTACATACATTTTGAAAAAGGCTGGAACCTGCTGAGCCTGGAAAAATTCCAGGACGCGCGCGCCTCGTTCGAAAAGGCCGTCATGCTGACCGCCGACCAAGACCTGACCAGCCAGGCCCGCTTCGGCGCGGCGGTCGCGGAGCCCGACCTCGGCGGCCCCTCCGACGCCATAGAGGAGCTCCGCTCCGTCTACACCCGCTACCCTTACCTGCTTTCCCCGTCGGCCCAGCTGATCAGCGCCAACCTCGAGCGCCTCAAGAAGCGCCCGCACGCCCTGAACTTCATTAAGGAAGCCCTGACCTACGACCCGCGCAACATACAGGCGGAGCTGGACCTGGCGCGGCTCTACGAGGATTCCGACTTCTACGTGCCGGCCTGGCAGACCTACTACACGCTGGCCGACATGGAGCCCGGTGAGCCTTTCTTCGCGCAGAAAGAAAAGAAGCTGCGAAAATACGTAAAGGGCAAGCTGGACAACCTGCTCTACTGGGCCCGCATGGCCTGGCCCGCGCACCGGGAGCCGCTGCCCGTCGAAGCGGGCCCGAAGGTTAAGGTCGGCCTCTACGCGGACAAAAGCGGCGTCCCGTCCCTGATAAACAATTTCAGCTTCATCTGCGCCACCGACTTCAGGCTGGTGGACACCCGCCTCGGCCCCATAGCTGAGGGCCGCGGCGGCATGCAGTGGACCGTTTCCTACGACGAGATGAACCGCGTCTACCAGGTGCGCGACAGCATGGACTCGGCCGCCCACACCACTACCAACAGCCTGCGCATAGTGCCCAAAGCCGCCGGCGGCGTTATCCTTATAAAGAACCCCGAGCTGCCGGGCGCGCACGGCGTGAACCGCAGCGACAAGGAAGTTTCCGGAGAGCTGCTGGCGCTGGTGCGGGAAAAGGGCTTCTGGCTTATCAACGAGACCTCCCTGGAGCACATGGTCAGCCCGGTCTCCTCCCGCCTCTCCGACGGCTCCCGCCTGCCCGAGCACCTGAAGGCGATAGCGGTGACGGTGCGCACGCGCCTCACCCGGCTGGCCCGCCTGCTTTCGCACGAAAGCCGCGAATACCACCTCTGCGACTCAGAGCACTGCCTGCCCTACCCCGGCCTGCAGGCCGAAAGTTCTCCGTCCTCCGAAGGCGCGCTGGCCACGAAGGGGGAAGTCCTGCTGTCCGGCGACAGCCTGGCCCCGGCGGACCTGCACCGCGCGTGCGGCGGCTTCACCTCCTCCGGAGTCAGCGACGGGGGCAGGCCGCTGCCCCGCCTGACCCCTTTCAATTTCTACGCGCACACGGTCAAGGGGCCTCCCGGCGAACTGCTCTGCCTGAGCGAGGACAAGACCGTCAGCTCCGATGTTTACTGGACCCTCCTGCTGGAGCCTAAATGGATAGAGAACAGGCTGAACCGCACGCACAAGGTAGGGTACCTGAAGGCGCTGGTGCCGCTGGCCCGCACCCCCGACGGCAAGCTGAAGTCCCTGCGGGCGGAGGGCACGGCCGGCACGGCCATACTGGAAGGCGCTCCCGCCATAGCCGCGGCGCTGGGCAGCGGCGCGCTGCGCTCCGGCCTCTTCAGCATCAGGCCGGTCTTCCGGGGCAAATACCCTAAATTTTTCCTGCTGCGCGGCATAGGCACCGGCGACGGCAACGGCCTCTGCCTGCTGGGCGCCGGCGGCCTGGCCAAGGCCAGGGGAGCCAAGTACCGGGACATCCTGCGGCACTATTTTCCTTTATATAAGGTAGGGAAGGCCCGCTGACCAACGCAATGCCGAAAGCAGTCCACATCATTACCCGGCTCGATTTCGGAGGCGCGCAGGGCAACACCCTCTACACGGCCGCCCACCTCGACAGGTCGCGTTTTGACGCGCTCATCATCTGCGGACGCGGCGGGGCGCTGGAGGACAGGGCCGAACCCGGCAGGCTCATCTTCGCGGAGAATTTGGTCAGGGAGATAAGTCCCCGCAGGGACCTGGCGGCCTTCTTTGAGCTGCGCGCCCTGCTAAAGCGGCTCGCCCCGGAGGTAGTCCATACCCACTCTTCAAAGGCCGGCATCCTGGGGCGCCTGGCGGCATGGTCCGCCGGGGTGCCAATAGTCGTTCACACCTTCCACGGGTTCGGCTTTCACCCGCTGCAGAATTTCCTGAAGCGCGGCCTCTACGTATTTCTCGAAAAGATCTGCGCCTCCCTGAGCGGCGCGCTGGTCTTCGTTTCGAAGGCCAACATGGAAACGGCCCGCGCGGCGGGCATAGGCGACCCGGCCCGCTACGCCCTGATCCGCAGCGGAGTAAAGCTGGCGTCCTACCCGGCGCCCGCGGACCGCGCGGCCCTGCGGAGCGCCCTGGGCCTGGCCGGCGGCGACACCGTCGTCCTCAGCATAGGCAACGCCAAGCCGCAGAAGACCCCCCGCCATTTCCTGGAGGCCGCCGCGCGCCTGGCGCCGGCTTTCCCGGCGGCGCGCTTCGTTTTCGTAGGCGGGGGGGAAGCCCTGGAGAGCCTGCGCGCCGAAGCCCGGGCCCGCGGGCTCGAAAAGATCTGTCTTTTTACAGGCTGGCGCGCGGATTCCGACGGCCTGCTGGCGGCCTCCGACCTCTTCGCGCTGACCTCGCTGTGGGAAGGCCTGCCGCGCAGCCTGGTGGAGGCGCTGAAGACCGGCCTGCCTTCGGTCTGCTACGCCACCGACGGGGTAACTGACATTCTCCGGGACGGAGAGAACGGCTTCTGCGTGCCGCAGGGAAACCTGGACGCCTTCTGCGCCGCGCTCTCCAGGCTGCTGGCCGACCCCGCCCTGCGCGCCCGCCTGGCGGCCGGCGCGGCCGCTACCGACCTGGCGGAATTCGACATCGACTACATGGTGCGGCAGCAGGAAGCGCTTTACTCGCAGCTTATCGAAAAGAAGGAAACAAAACAATGAGCGTCACCATTTCCGCCGTGATCCCGGTTTTTAACGAGGAAGAAAACCTCGCCTCGTTCGAGGCCGAACTCTCCGCGGCCCTGGAGGGCCTGAAGCGCCCGTACGAGGTGATCTGGGTAGACGACGGCAGCACCGACGGCTCTTTCGCCCTGCTGAAGGGCTTCGCCGCGAAGCCCGGGCAGTACGCGCTGCGCCTTTCAAAGAACTACGGCCAGACCGCCGCGCTGGCGGCAGGGATCGCCGCGGCGCGCGGCGAATGGATAGTGACGCTGGACGCCGACGGCCAGAACGACCCGGAGGATATCGCGCGCCTGCTGGCCGCGGCCGCCGCCGGCTCCGACGTGGTCAGCGGCTGGCGCAAAAACAGGCAGGACGCTTTCTTCACGCGCGTGCTGCCGTCCCGCGCCGCCAACGCCATCATCTCCTCGGTGACGGGGGTGCGGCTGCACGACTTCGGCTGCACGCTGAAAGTTTACCGGGCGCCGCTGCTGAAGGCGGCCGACCTGTACGGGGAGATGCACCGGTTCCTGCCGGCCATCCTGGCCTACGACGGGGCTTCCGTGACGGAGCTGGAGGTCAACCACAGGCCGCGCCGCGCCGGCAGCTCCAAATACGGGCTGCTGCGCACCTTCAAGGTGCTGCTCGACCTGTTGACCGTAAAGTTCATGGGGGACTTCATCACCAAGCCCATCTACCTCTTCGGCGGGCTGAGCCTGGCCCTGCTGGGGGCCTCCGGCCTGATGGCCGGCTACACGCTCTACAACAAGTTCTTCAACCAGGTCTTCGTAAAGGACCAGCCGCTCTTCCTGCTCGCCATCTTCACCGCGCTCGTGGCCGTGCAGTTCGCCGTGCTGGGCCTGATCGCCGAAGTGCTGATCCGCACCTACCACAGCTCCAGCCGGCGCCCGCCCTACGCGGTGGCCGAAAAAGCGGGCAAAGCGGCCTGACCGCGGCCGCGGGGGGGGACGCTTTCCTGATCCCCAATTTGCACCGGCAAGTATCCCGCGCCGACAACATTTGCAATTAGGAATTAGGAATCAGCGTCCCCAATTTGATATCTTATTGTTCTTATGGAGGAAAAAGACCCGCTTGTTTTCAAATACGAGGACATAAAGGCCCAGGGCGGCCTTAACATCAAACTGTCCCCGGACATCGCTTTCTTCGCGGACGCCTTTGAAAAGCCGGGCTCGCTGAAAAAGCTGGACCTGGAGCTGGATTTCTCCGTCGGGGGGGATTCCATCCTGCTGGAAGGGCGCGTGAGCGCCGAACTGGAGCTGGAATGCTCCCGCTGCGCCGAGCCGCTGGCCCGGACCTTCGCCGACTCTTTTGACGAGGTATACCCGGATACGGTAGAATATATAGATACGCGCGAAGTTATAAGGGAGGCCGCCGCCCTGCTCGCGCCTATAAAAGTGCTGTGTGCCGAAAGCTGCAAAGGGCGGTGCCTGGTCTGCGGTATCAACCGCAACACCCACTCCTGCGAATGCAGGGCCGGCAAGACCAGCTCTTTCGAGGCCCTTAAAGATTTCAAGCCGGGCAAGCCCGGCGGGAAGAAGAAGCTTTAGTATATTAAAGAGGTGCAACCATGCCGAACCCTAAACGTAAACACACACCGATGCGCCGCGACAAGCGCCGCGCGCAGAACTGGAAGCTGGAAGTGAAGTCCCTGTCCCCGTGCGGCCAGTGCGGCGCGCTCCGCCTGCCCCACCGCGTCTGCCCTTCCTGCGGCTCCTACAACGGCAAGATCGAAGTGGCCCAGAAGGCGCCCAAGGGCGAAGAAGGCCAGGAGCAGAAATAACCCGCCTGGAGAGCAAAGATGCGCATAGCTCTTGACGCTCACGGCGGTGATTTCGGACTGAAGCCCAACATCGAGGGCGCGCTGCTTGCGGCCAAAAAGCTGCAGCACGAGGTCATCCTCGTAGGCAGGGACCCCGAGATACGGGAGGAGCTGCGCCGGCAGGGCGCGGCCGACCCGGCTAAAATAACCATCGTACACGCCCCGCACGTGGTGGACATGGCCGGCGAGCCCGTGGCCGAGTGCCGTTCCAAACCGGACTCGTCGCTCATGATAGGCGCCGGGCTGGTGCACGAGGGCAAGGCCGACGCCTTCATCTCCGCCGGCAACTCCGGAGCGGTGATGGTGGCGGCGATGCTTAAGCTCAAGCGCATCCCCGGCGTGATCCGTCCGGCGCTGGCGGCGCCGCTGCCGACGATGAAAGGCACCTGCGTGCTGCTGGACGCCGGCGCCAACATGGACTGCAAGCCCTGGCACCTCGCGCAGTTCGCCGTGATGGGCTCGGTCTACATGAAGTCCCTCCTCAAGCTGGAGAACCCCTCCGTGGGGCTGCTCTCCATAGGCGAGGAAGAGACCAAGGGGAACACCCTGGTGCAGGAGACGCTGCCCCTGATAAAGAACATGGGCGTCAACTTCTACGGCCCGGTGGAAGGGCGCGACATCCCCGAGGGCCTCACCGACGTGGTGGTGGCCGACGGCTTCACCGGCAACGTCGCGCTGAAGCTCTACGAGGGCAGCGCCAAAACCGTTTTCAAGATGCTCAAAGAGCAGATCATGCGCAAGTTCACCTACAAGATAGGCGCGATGCTGATGCGCAAGCTCTTCGCCGATATGAAGGTCAAGATGAGCGTGGATATTTACGGCGGCGCCCCGCTGCTCGGCGTCAACGGCGTGGTGATGGTCTGCCACGGCAAGATAACGGCCAACGCGGTCTACAACTCCGTGCGCGTCTGCGGCGACCTGGCCGCGGCCGGCATGGTGACCCACATCAAAAAGCAGATGGAGCAGGTCAAGGACAAGATTTCAGCGGCCAAGGAGCAGGAAGAATGAAGCGCCTCGAGGGGAAAACCGCGCTGATAACCGGCGCCGCCCGCGGCATAGGCCTGGAGATAGCCGCGGCCTTCGCGGCCGAAGGCGCCGCGGTGGCGGTGGCCGATCTTTCAGCGCAGGAGAGCGCGGCCGCGGCCGCCGGCATAGCCGACAGGACCGGCGCCCGGGCCATAGGCCTCGGGCTCGACGTCACAAAAGAGGCCGACTGCGAAAAGGCCGTGGCGGAGACCGAGAAAGCTTTCGGCAAAGTGGACATCCTGGTCAACAACGCCGGCATCACCAAGGACGGCCTGGTGCTGCGCATGAAGGAAGCTGATTTCGACGCCGTCATCAGCGTCAACCTGAAGGGGGCGTTCCTGATGTCCAAGGCCGCCTCCAGGCTGATGCTGAAGGCCCGCGCCGGCAGGATCATCAACATCTCCTCCGTGGTCGGGCAGAGCGGGCAGGCGGGGCAGGCCAACTACTCGGCCTCCAAGGCCGGGCTGATCGGCCTGACCAAGTCGCTCGCGCGCGAGTTCGCGCCGCGGCAGGTGCTGGTCAACGCGGTGGCCCCGGGCTTTATACGCACCCGCATGACCGAGGGGCTCAAGGAAGAGGCCAGGGCGGCCATCTCTGGGCTGATCCCGCTGGGGCGCATGGGCGAGCCCGGCGAGGTGGCGAAGGCCGCGCTGTTCCTGGCCGGAGACGACTCGGCCTACATAACGGGCCAGGTGCTCGCCGTGAACGGCGGGCTCTACATGTGATTTGAGCGGATTCAAACTTAGCAGGAGGGAAACGCAATGGCAGTAACCGAAAACCTGGAAGAAAGAGTGAAGAAGATCATAACCGAGCAGCTGGCCGTCGACGCGGCCGAAGTCACCCCGCAGGCCCAGTTCGTACAGGACCTCGGCGCGGACTCCCTCGACACCGTCGAGCTGGTAATGGCGCTCGAAGAGGAATTCGACATAGAGATCCCCGACGAAGACGCCGAGAAGATCAAGACCGTCGGGATGGCCGTCGATTACATAAAGGAAAAGTCCGGGAAGAAAGACTGAGCCCGTGTCCTCGCTTGAAGAAGTAATAGGATACAAATTCAGGGACAAAGAGCTGCTGGCGGAAGCCCTGACGCACAAGTCGCACGCGACCGAAAGCGGGGGCCCCCGGTACAACGAGCGCCTGGAATTCCTGGGCGACAGCGTGCTCGGCCTGGTTGTATCCTATTATCTTTTCCTTAAGAACCCCTCGGAGGACGAGGGGTTTCTTTCTAAATCCAAGTCGGCCATAGTCTCGCGGGCCAACCTGGCCCGCTGGGCCGAGGCCATCGGCCTGGGGCATCACCTCTACCTGGGCGCCGGCGAGCACCTGAGCGGCGGCGCCAAGCGCCACAGCATCCTGGCCAACGCCCTGGAAGCCGTGCTGGGCGCCGTGTACCTCGACGGGGGCCTCCCGCCCATAGAGCGGCTGGTCATACCCTGGCTGGAGTCGCAGGTGCCCGAAAAGCTCGACATTGACCACAAGAGCACGCTGCAGGAACTGATACAGAAGCGCCACAAGCGGCCGCCCGACTACGAGCTGATGACCGCGACCGGACCGGAGCACGAGAAGCTCTTCACGATACGGGTTTTCCTGGGCAGGAAAACGCTGGGCCTGGGGTCCGGCAAAAACAAGAAGGAAGCCCAGCAGGCGGCCGCCAAAAACGCCCTGGACTACCTGGCCTCGCACGAAGTACACAAGCACGAAATCTAGCGGCGGACACCCCCATGCAGGAGACTACCGATAAAGAACCCTCCTTCCCCGGCGCGGAAGAAGAGGCCCTGGACAAGACCTGGACGGGGCTGAAGTTCGGCGGGGCCGCGGCCTCCCGGCAGTTCCACGGCTGCCTTTTTAAAAATTGTGATTTTACCGGGGCCGAATTCCGCGGCTGCAGGTTCACCGACTGCCGCTTCGAGAGCTGCAACCTGAGCCTGCTGCGCCTGCCGCGCACGGCCCTTTCCAGCGTCTCCTTCAAGAATTCCAAGCTTACCGGCGTAAACTGGACCGAGGCGGCCTGGCCGCGGGTAAAGCTGCCGGGGCTGCTGAGGTTCGACAACTGCGTGCTGGCGGACTCCGTTTTTCTCGGCCTGCACCTGCGCGAAACCTCGATAGTGAATTGCCGCGCCGTCGGCGCCGACTTCAGGGAAGCGGACCTGGCGAAGGCCGACCTGGCCGGCACGGACCTGGCCGGGGTCCTGTTCGGCGGCACCAACCTGTCGGGGGCGAACCTCGCGGGGGCCAGGAATTACGCCATCAGGCCGGCCGACAACGTGCTGAAAGGCGCCAGGTTCTCCATGCCGGAGGCGATGGCGCTCCTTTACTGCCTGGACATAAAGATAATTTAGGGGGACACATGGCAAGCAAAACCGTAAAAACCAGAGAGAGTTTCGAGGCCGAGGTGCAGGCTCCGGGCGGGCGCTTCGCGCTTTTCTATTCCGCCTGGTGCCCCTTCTGCACGTCCTTCCTGCCGGTCTTCGAAGAGCAGGCGGCGGTAGGCAGCGGGGCCTTTATCAAGGTCTGCACCGACGACCTGCCCGAGCTGGAAGACCGCTTTTCGGTGGAAGTGGTCCCGACGGTGCTCTTCTTCAAGGGCGGCCACCTTTCGCGCAGGCTCGACGGCCAGCTGGGCCGCGGCCTGGGCGGCGATGGGCTGCGCGCTTTCGTGAAAGCCTGCGGCGCGCCCGCCAGGGAGACCAAATGAGCCCGGCACTGACGGCGGGAGCTGCTGCTGGCGCTCCCGGCCGGGGCGGCCGGGCCCGCCGAAGGCAGGGGCACGGCGGCGGCGGAGGCCGAGCTAAGGGCCGAGGGCGCGGAGCTGGTGGAGATAGACGGCTTCGCCGGGCCCACGGGCGACATTCCCTGCAGGGGAAAATCTTTTTCCAACGCCTGGCATTACAAATTCTTCGTGCCCTCTTCCGGCGAATGGCTGATAGTCAACGCCTGCGGCGACAACTTTCTCAACGCGGCCAAGCATTACCCATACCGAAAATCCGGCGAGCCGACCAAGAAACTGCCCTACGCTTACGCCGAGCCCGCGGCCGTGCTGAAAAAACTGCAGGCCGACGGCCTCTTCACGCCCGAGCCCAACCCTTTCAGCCGCGACATACAGATGAAACTGAGCATCCTGCCTGCCAGGGACGGGCGGCCCGAAGGCTGCTACTGGTCGGTCTCGCAGGGCAGGGTGAAGGTGCTGGCCGACTGCGCCGCCGAAAAGACCTGGAAACTGGGCAAGGCCGCGGCCGGCGCGCCCGGAGGCAAGGCTAAGCCGGTTGTTAAGGCAAAGGACGCGGCTTTCAGGTACGCCGACCTGGCGGCGACCACCATGCGCAAGAAGGCCCCCGACGCCCAGTTGATGCTGATAGAAACGCTCGCGGACCGCACCGGCAGCACCAAGTGCATGGACACCAGGGATGGCTGGAGCTTCGTCTTCGCCTCCCGCAGCGCGGGAACAATCTCGCGCTTCGGCGGCTGCAAGAACAAAACCGCCGCCGAGTACATACTTTTCGAAGGGCAATATTCCTTCGACCTCAACAAGATGGCGCCCATTACGCTGCCGTTCAAGGACAGCGACCACGCGCTGGCGCAGGTGCCGAAGGACTGCGTGAGCAACAACTCCACGATCTCCATGAAGCTGAAGGGGTTCAAACCCGCCCACGCCCCGGCAGCGGGGCACGGCCAGGTCTGGGTGATAGACTGCGGCTCGCTGCGCTACCTGGTGGACGCCCAGACCGGGGTCTATATAGGGCCGGGCAAGAAGTAACAGGCGCAAACGATGGAATTCAGGATCATACTGGTAAGGCCCCGCAATCCCGACAATATCGGCGCGGCCGCGCGCGCCATGGCCAATTTCGGGCTCAAGGAGCTCGTCCTGGTCAACGCCTTCGGCAACGACTGGAAAGAAGCCGCCCGCGTCTGGAGGACAGAGGCCTCCGTCTCCGCCATCGGCGCCATGGACGTGGTGGACGCCGCCAGGCTCTGCTCTTCCATCCCCGAGGCCGCCGAGGGCTGCGACCTGCTGCTGGGCACCTCCTCCCTGCATTTCATAAATCCAGAGCGCGACGTGCTGCTGCTAAAAGACGCCGCCGCCTATGCCGGCAGCCGGGGGGCCCGCAAGACGGCGCTGCTCTTCGGCGGCGAGAAAACCGGCCTGACGCGCGACGATCTTTCTTTCTGCAGCGCCGTAATCAACATACAGACGCTGCCGGCCCAGCCCTCCATGAACCTGGGCCAGGCCGTGGCCGTGGCCTGCTACGAACTGGCCGGCAGGCAGAACCCGGCCCGCGCCGCGCGCAAAGCGGCGCCGCCGGCCCCGCCGGCGGAAATAGCCCGCATGGCGGATCTTATCTCGGAAAGACTCTGCGGCGGGGGGAAGCGGCACTGGGCGGGAGGCGGGGCGCTGCGCGACATACGGCAGGCCCTGCTGGACGCCCGCCTCACCAAGGGCGCGATGACCGCCCTGAAGCTCCTGCTTAAACAAAAATAATACGCCGTCCTAACCGGGCAGCAGATCTTTTACGCCCCTGAAGGCGCCCGACGGCACGTTCGGCCGCGAGAGCATCAGGTACTGCTCGCGCGTCATCGGCGGGACCGGCAGCAGGCTGAAGAGCGGCAGCAGCGGCCTGAAGGCGGCGCGCGGCAGGCCCAGCACGGGCCGGCGCACCCCGGCGGCCGCTAAAGCCTCAACCATTATAGTTCTGAAGTTCAGCACCCGGTCGCCGCCGAGTTCGAAGACCTCGTCGCGGATAGACGCGTCCTCGGCCGCCCTGGCGAAGCAGGCCGCCACGACCTCCGCCGGCAGCGGCGCGGCCCAGGCGTCGGAAGGCGCCGCGAAGAGCGGCGTGAAGCGCGCCAGGGCTTTCAGTTCTTCTCCCAGGCGCTGCCCGGGGCCGGTTATGAAAGAAGGCCTGAAGATAACGTAAGGGAGGCCGGACTGCCGCACGGCTTCCTCTCCCGCGAACTTGCTGCGCTGGTAGGCGGAAGGGGAATCCGGCGCCGCGCCGAGGGCCGACATCTGTATGAACTTTTTTACGCCGGCCGCGCGCGCCCCGGCCAGCAGCCGCCGGGTATATTCCTCGTGCACCAGGGTAAAGCCGGAGCCGGGGGTTTCGCGTATTATCCCCAGCAGGTTTATGACGATCTCGGGCGCAGCGGAAGCGACAAGCCCGGCCAGGTCCTCAGTGAAAAGGGGGAAAGAGCCGACGCCGGCCCTGGGGAATTTTGAGGGGTCCCGCGAAGGCAGGATAAGGTCATGGCCGGGCAGCCGCTTGAGCAGCGCGCTCCCGACGAAGCCGCCGGCGCCGGTGATCAGTATGCGCATAGACAGATTATATAACATGGCTGAAACTTATTGAGCGGCCCGCGCATCTAAAACCGGCTTATAAAGAATAATAAAGACTTTTAGCCAAAAAGCTGGTTTATTTTTGTAAAATTTAGCCGATGCGCCAATACCTCGGTTTCCTGATGACTGCGGGGTTCGCCCTGGCCGTAGCGGCGGGTATGGTCATCCTTTCCGTCCTGTTCGGCCCCAAGAAAAAGACCGCTGTTAAGCAGGAATCTTTCGAGTGCGGCATGCCGCCCGCCATGGAGCCCCGCGGCGTAGCCAAGGTCAATTTTTACCTGGTGGCCATCCTGTTCGTGATGTTCGACATCGAAATAGTTTTCCTCTACCCGTGGGCCGTCTCTTTCAGGCAGCTCGGCCCCGGCGCTTTCTACGCCATGACCGGCTTCCTGGCCGTGCTGTTCGCCGGGCTGGTCTACGCGGTCAAGAAAGGAGCCCTCGAATGGGACTAGAGACCGTCTTCGGGCATTCCTACCTGACCACGCGCCTCGACGAAGCCGTCAACTGGGGCCGCAAGTACTCCTTCTTCCAGTACCCCTTCGTCACCGCCTGCTGCGGCATGGAGTTCATGTCCGTCTGGGCCTCCACCTACGACATCGCCCGCTTCGGCGCCGAGTACCCGCGCTTCTCGCCGCGACAGGCCGACGTGCTGTTCGTCGTCGGCACCGTCAACGAGAAGCTGGCCCCGGTGCTCAAGCGCGTCTACGACCAGATGTGCGAGCCCAAGTGGGTGGTCTCCTTCGGCGTCTGCGCCACCTCCGGCGGCTTCTACGACAATTACGCCACCGTGCAGGGCATAGACAAGATCATCCCCGTCGACATCTACATCCCCGGCTGCCCGCCGCGCCCGGAGGCCATATTGGACGCCCTGGTGAAACTGCAGGAGAAAGTAGCGCGCGAATCCGTGCTGGACAGGAAGTATAAATGAACAGCTACCTGCTCGACACCATAAAAGGCAAGTTCCCGGGCGAAGTGCTGGACACCCACGCCTTCCGCGGCGACGAGACCGTGGTAATAAAGAAGGAGGCCCTGCTGAAGGCGGCGGCCTTCCTGCGCGACGAGCTGGGCTTCGATTTCCTGATGGACCTGACGGCCGCCGACTATCTGCCCCGGGAGCCGCGCTACGAGCTGGTCTGCCATTTTTATTCTTCCAGGCACAATTACCGCCTGCGCCTGAAGTGCCCCGTGGAGGGGACGGACCCGAAAGTGGCTTCGCTGACCTCCCTGTGGGCCGGGGCCAACTGGTTCGAGCGGGAAGTTTATGACATGTTCGGCCTTATGTTCGAAGGGCACCCCGACCTGCGCCGGATCCTGATGTACGACGGGTTCGAAGGCCACCCGCTGCGCAAGGACTACCCGCTGAAGAAGCGGCAGCCGCGCCTGGCGCACCGGGACTAAGAGCCGGGAGCGGCAACAAAAAACGATTTAATGACAGACAAGAAGCCGGAACCGCAGAAAAACTGGAACCTCGAGTCCCTCGAGGACGGGCGCATGGTGCTCAACATGGGCCCGTCGCACCCGGCCATGCACGGCATCGTGCGCGTGCTGCTGACCGTGCAGGGCGAGCGCGTGGCCGCCTCCGACGTGGAGATAGGCTACCTGCACCGCGGCTTCGAGAAGACCTGCGAGAACGTCACCTACAACCAGTGCGTGCCCTATACCGACCGCCTTAACTACGTCTCGCCCTTCATCAACAATGTCGGCTTCGCGCTGGCGGTGGAAAAGCTGATGGGCATAGAGACCCCGGCCCGCTGCCAGTACATCCGCGTGATCATGAGCGAGTTGTCCCGGCTGACCGACCACCTCACCTGCATCGGCGCCAACGCCATGGAGCTCTCCGCCTTCACCGTCTATTTCTACCTGATCAACGCCCGCGAGGCGCTTTACAAGCTGACCGACTCCGCCGCCGGCGGGCGCATAACCCCGGCCTACACCCGCGTGGGGGGGCTCACCCGCGACCTGCCGCCCGATTTCAAGAAGAACGCCGCCGAGACCCTGAAGATCGTGCGGCGAAACCTGGCCGACGCCGGCGCCCTGCTGACGCGCAACCGCATTTTCTACGACCGGCTGCACAATACCGGCCACATCTCCAAGGAGGACGCCATCGCCCTCTCCTTCACCGGGCCCGCGCTGCGCTCCACCGGGGTGCCGCTGGACGTGCGCAAGGCCACGCCCTACCTGGTCTACGACCGCTTCGATTTCGACATCCCAGTGGGCTCCAACGGCGACAATTACGACCGCTACCTGGTGCGCATGGAGGAGATGCAGCAGAGCATTCGCATAGTGGAGCAGGCCCTGGCCCAGCTGCCCGACGGGCCGGTGAACCACCCGGATTTCGGCGTGAGCCTGCCGCCCAAAAAAGAGGTTTACGAAAACATAGAAGCCCTGATGGCACATTTCAAGCTGACCTTCGAAGGTGTAAAGCCGCCGAAAGGCGAGGTGTACCAGGCTGTGGAGGGCGGCAACGGCGAGGTAGGCTTCTACCTGGTCAGCGACGGCACGGGCAAACCGTGGCGCCTGCGCGTGCGGCCGCCCTGCTTCTCGCTCACCGGCGGCCTGTCGCAGATGATACAGGGCGGCTATATCGCCGACATCGTCTCCACTTTCGGGCAGATCAACATGATAGGCGGGGAGCTGGAAAGATAATGGCTTTCAAGTTAAGCGCCGAATTCAAGGCCAAGGCGGACAAGCTCTGCGCCAAATATCCCCGCAGGGACGCCGCGCTCATCCCGCTGCTGCACGAAGTGCAGAAGGAGCAGGGCTTCGTCGCCGAGGAGGCCATGGACGAGCTGGCCGCGCTCCTGGGCCTGCCCTACGCCCGCGTGAAAGCGGTGGTCACTTTTTACACGATGTTCAACCGCGCCCCCGTCGGCAAGTACCACCTGCAGGTCTGCCGCAACATCTCCTGCCACATGGCGGGCGCGCCCGGCCTGCTGAACCGCCTGCGCGACAAGCTCGGCATAGCCGAGGGGGAGACCACAAAGGACGGGCTGTTCACGCTGTCGGCGGTGGAATGCCTGGGAGCCTGCGGCGCCGCCCCGGTGATGCAGGTGAACGAAGAATATTTCGAGAAGCTCGACGAAGCGAAGCTGGACGCGCTGCTGGAAGATCTGAAACACGGCCGCCTGCCGGGCAGGGCCCGCTAATGGAAAACATCCTCCTGAGAGAAAAGGTCGCCGACCTGCAGTCTTATTTCGCCTGCGGGGGCTACAGGGCCCTGAAGAAGGCGCTCGCACTGAAACCCGCGGAGGTCATAGAGGAAGTAAAAAAGTCCGGCCTGCGCGGCCGCGGCGGCGCGGGCTTTCCGGCGGGCCTTAAATGGTCCTTCATCCCCAAGGACGCCCCCGGCCCGCGCTACCTGGTCTGCAACGCCGACGAGGGCGAGCCCGGCACCTTCAAGGATCGCGAGCTGATGCTCAAGAACCCGCACGCGCTGATAGAGGGCATGGCCATAGCCGCCTACGCCATAGGCGCGGAGACCGGCTACATCTATATCCGCGGCGAATTCACCGCCGAGTGCGCGCTGCTGGAGCGGGAGATCGCCTCGGCGCGCGCCAAGGGCTTCATAGGCCGCAACATCCTCGGCTCGGGTATAAATTTCGAACTGCACTTGCACCGCGGCGCCGGCGCCTACATCTGCGGCGAGGAAACGGCCCTGCTGGAATCCCTGGAGGGCTTCAAGGGCCAGCCCCGCCTGAAACCGCCCTTCCCCGCGGTCAAAGGCCTTTTCGCTTCCCCGACGGTGATCAACAACGTCGAGACCCTGGCCGCGGTACCGGCCATCCTGGAGAAGGGCGGCGAGTGGTACGCCGCCATCGGCACCGGCAAGAGCACGGGCACCAAGCTTTTCAGCGTGAGCGGCCCGGTCAACAAGCCGGGCGTCTACGAGCTGCCGCTCGGCGTCACCTTCCGCGACCTGCTGGAAAAGAACTGCGGCGGCATGCGGGAGGGGACGCGCCTGAAGGCCGTCATCCCCGGCGGCTCTTCCACGCCTGTGCTTACCGCCGAGGAAGCCTGGGCGGTAAAGCTGGATTACGAATCCCTCGCGACGGCCGGCTCCATGCTGGGCTCCGGCGGCGTGATAGTCATAGAAGAAGGCCGGTGCATGGTAAAGCTGCTGCAGGTGCTGGCCCGGTTCTACCACCACGAGTCGTGCGGCCAGTGCACGCCCTGCCGCGAAGGCTGCGGCTGGATAGAGAAGCTCCTGAACCGCCTGGAAGCGGGCCGCGGCACGAAAAAGGACATAGACACGCTGGTCTCCGTAGCCGAGGGGATGCTCGGCCGCACCATCTGCCCTCTCGCCGACGCCATGGCCATGCCGGTGATCAGCTTCGTAAAGAAATTCCGCTCCGAGTTCGAGGCGCACGCCGCCGGCAACTACTGCCCGCCGGACGCGCCGGTAAAACGCTGATGCCCAAGATCACCATAGACGCCAGAACCATAGACGTGCCCAAGGGGACCTCGGTCCTCGAGGCGGCGCAGCTGCTGGGCGTCTATATCCCGCGCTACTGCTACCACCCCAGGCTTTCCGTTTCCGGCAACTGCCGCATGTGCCTAGTCGAGGTGGAGAAAGCCCCCAAGCTGCTGACGGCCTGCTCTACCGAGGCCGCGGAAGGCATGGTAGTGCGCACGGACAGCGAGAAGGTGAAAGCCGCCCGCCGCGACGTGCTGGAGTTTTTGCTCATCAACCACCCGCTCGACTGCCCCATCTGCGACCAGGCGGGGGAATGCGGCCTGCAGGATTACTACATGGACTACAGCCGCGCCAAGAGCCGCTTCCCGGCGGAGGACAAAGTCCTGCGCCAGAAGCGCCGCGCCCTCGGCCCGCACCTGGTGCTCGACAACGAGCGCTGCATCCTCTGCACCCGCTGCGTGCGCTTCTGCTCCGAGGTCACCAAAACCTCCGAGCTGGAAGTGATGGAGCGCGGAGACCATTCCTTTATTGACCTTAAAGAGGGCAAGGCCCTCGACAACGGCTACACGCTCAATATCGCCGACCTCTGCCCCGTCGGGGCGTGGACCTCCCGGGACTTCAGGTTCAAACAGCGCGTCTGGTTCCTGAAGAAGGCCCCGGCGGTCTGCCTGGGCTGCGCCACCGGCTGCCTGATGGAAGCCCACTACAACGACAACACCATTTACCGCCTGGTGCCGCGCCCCAACGCCGAGACCAATACCTGGCTCTGCGACCGCGGCCGCATGACCTACAAGGCCGCCGCAGCCGGGGACAGGCTGTCCAAGGGCGTGATAAAGAACGGCCTGATAGACCTGGAGCCGGCCCTGCGCGAGGCCGCCACCCGCATAGACGAGGCCAAGGACGCCGCGGCGGTGCTGGGCTCGCCGTGGCTTTCCGTCGAGGACAACGCCGCCCTGGCCCTGCTGGCCGGCGGGATGAAGACGGAGAATTATTGTTTCGATTTCAAGTTCGAGACCGGCATCGCCGACGGCATACTGGTCAACAAAGACCCTTCGCCCAACGCCGCCGGGGCGGCCAGGGTTAAAGCGGCCTCGGGCGGGCTGAACTTCGAGGAGTTCCTGGCCCGCCTCTCCGGAGGCAAGATAAAACTGGTGCTCACCGAGGCGCGCGCCGCCGGGCTGCTGAAGGACGCTTTGAAGGCCTCAGGCGCCAGGCTGATAGTTTTCGCCAATAACCGGGGGGAAATACCGGCCGGAGCCTATGCCACGCTGCCTTACGCCTCCTACTTCGAGACGCCCGGCACTTTTATCAATTACCAGGGCCTCGAGCGCAGGACGGAACCGGTAGTGCAGGCCCCCGAGGGCGTAAAGCCGCTCTGGCAAGTGGTGAACAAGCTGTCCGCCTACAGCGGGGCCTCGCTCCGCCTGGATTCGGCTGAGGATGCGCTCAAAGGGCTGGACAAGAAATGACGCCATTTTTTGAAGCCAACAGGGACCTCCTGATCTTCTCCGGCGCCGCGGCGCTGAAGGTGCTCGTCTTCATGGGCGGCATCATGGGCTTCGCCGCCCTGCTGACGCTGGCCGAGCGCAAGGTGAGCGCGCTGATGCAGGACCGCGTAGGGCCCAACCGCGCCTCGGTCTTCGGCTTCGCCTTCAACGGGCTGTTCCACCCTATCGCCGACGCCTTCAAGATGATCTTCAAGGAAGATTTCATGCCGGCCCGCGCCGAGAAGCTGCTCTTCACGCTGGCGCCGGTCTTCGCCCTGTTCCCGGTGCTGGCGCTGTTCGCCTTCATTCCTTTCGGCGACTACGTGATGGTCTACGGCTACCGCCTGGAGCTGCAGATCGCGGAACTGCCGACGGCGCTGTTCTTCGTGCTGGCCCTCTCGGGCCTGGCCATCTACGGCACCTTCCTGGCCGGCTGGGCCTCCAAGAATAATTTCGCGCTGCTGGGCGCGCTGCGCGGCGCGGCGCAGATGATCTCCTACGAGGTGGCCCTGGGCCTGACGCTCGTAGGTCTCCTGATGATCTACGGCTCCGCCGGCCTGCAGGACATGGTGCGCGCGCAGGGCAAGCTGTTGTTCGGCTTCATCCCGGCCTGGGGCGTGGTTTACCAGCCGTTCGCCTTCATCCTCTTCCTGACGGCGGCCATGGCCGAGAACAAGCGCACCCCGTTCGACCTGGTCGAAGGGGAATCCGAGATCATCGGCTATTTCATCGAGTACAGCTCGATGCGCTTCGCGGCCTTCATGTTCGCGGAGTTCATCGAAATGATACTCATCTCCATGCTGGCCGCCACGCTCTTTTTCGGCGGCTGGCAGGTGCCCTACCTTTACGAGACCGGCTTCATCCTGCCCGGAGGCAAGGCCCTCGCCCTCAATCACTACCTGGTCTCCGCCCTGCAGGTGGGCTCGTTCACCGTCAAGACAGTTTTCTTCTCCTGGTTTTTGCTGGTAGTGCGCTGGACCCTGCCGCGCTTCCGCTTCGACCAGCTGATGGGCCTGTGCTGGAAAGTGCTGCTCCCGCTGGCCCTGCTGAATATCCTGGTCACCGGCGCGGTGATGCTCTTCTCAGGCAAACTATGATAAGCGTTAAAAAAGTGAACAACCGGCCGCTCAACTTCCTCGAGAGGATCTACCTCCCGGAGATAGCCCGCGGCCTGGCCGTCACCATGCGCCATTTCTTCAAGAACCTCTTCAGCCCTAAGAATATCCTGACCATCCGGTATCCCGAGCAGGCCTCCCCGCTGCCTGGCAACGCCAATCTGCGCACCCTCCACCGCCTGAAGATCCGCGAGGACGGTTCGCCCAAATGCGTGGCCTGCTTCATGTGCCAGACCGCCTGCCCGGCGTACTGCATACGGATAGAGGCCGCCGAATATCCCGACAATACCGTGGAGAAGTACCCGGCCGTCTTCGACATCGACCTCTCGCGCTGCGTTATGTGCGGCATGTGCGTAGAGGCCTGCCCCGAAGACGCCATAGCCATGGATACGCGCGAACTGCCCGGCGGCGCGCTGACCCGCGCCGAAATGCTGCTGACCAGGGACGACCTGCTGCGCAACCTCCCCGGAGAGCCGTCCACGCTGGGCGCCGCCAACCGCCTGGCCAACGAATACCTGGAGGGCAAGAAATGATAGCAGCCGCCGTCTACTTCTTCGGCGCCGTAGCCGCCCTGGCAACCCTGCTGATGCTTTTCCAGCGCGAGCCGGTGAAGGCCGCCATGCTGATGCTCACCGCGCTGCTGGCCACCGCCGGCATTTACCTGGCGCTCAGCGCGCAGCTGCTGGCCGCCCTGCAGATCATACTTTACGCCGGGGCGATAATGACCCTCTTTATAGTGGCCCTGACGGTGCTGCCGCAGGCCTGGCGCGACCACCCCGAGAAAAAACCCTTCCTTAAAGTGCTCGGCCTCGCCGCGGCCGCCATCATACTGACCGAGCTGGTCAAAGTCTCCGCCGTCCTGAAGACCGTGCTGCGCAGCACCGATTTCTCCGAAACCGGGGCCCTGGCCCTGGCGCAGCAGCTGTTCGGCCGCTTCGCCTTCCAGTTCGAGCTGCTCTCGCTCGTGATACTGGCTTCCATCGTGGCCGCAGTGGCCCTGGCCGCCAAGAGGAGGCCCGCGTGAGCGCCTATAACCTGGCTTCCCTGGCCTTCCTGCTCTTCGCGCTGGCCGCCGCCGGCTTTTTGACCTGCGGCAGCCTGGTGCGCATGCTGATGTTCCTGGAGCTGATGCTCAACGCCGCCAATATAGCGCTGGTGGCGCTTAACCCGCTGCCCGCTTCGCAGGCCTACGCGGTTATGATCTTCGCCATCGCCGCCGCCGAGGCCGGCGTGGGCCTGGCCATACTTATCACGCTGTCAGCCAATTTTAAGACCCTGCAGGCCGGGAATATAAAGGAATTGAAAGGCTGACATGGAAGGGAATTACTACCACCTCTTGAAATGGATCCTGGCCGCCCCGCTTGCCGGCTTCCTGCTCAACGGCCTGTTCGGCAAGAAGTTCCTTGGCGAGAGGGGCGGGGGGATAGTCGGCGCGCTGGCGATCTTCATCTCTTTCGTTTTCGCCGCGCTCTCATTCTCCGACCTGCTGAACCTGCCCGCCGAGAACCGCCTGCTGCGCGACACCCTTTTCAACTGGATCTCGGCCGGCACCTTCGGCGTGGACGCGGCCTTCCGCTTCGACCCGCTGTCGGCCGTGATGGCGCTGATCGTCACCGGCGTCAGCTTCCTGATACACGTCTATTCCATCGGCTATATGAAGGGCGACGCCGGCTACAACCGCTACTTCGCCTACCTTAACCTCTTCGTGTTCTTCATGCTGGCGCTGGTGCTGGCCGACAACCCCCTCGTGATGTTCGTCGGATGGGAAGGGGTGGGGCTGTGCTCGTACCTGCTCATCGGCTTCTGGTACGAGGACCCGGAGAAAGCCACCGCCGGCAAGAAGGCCTTCATCACCAACCGCGTGGGCGACGCCGGCTTCCTTATAGGTTTAATGCTGCTCTCCGCCATTATGGCTTCCAAGGGCGTGTTCGCCCTGGATTTCGAGACGCTGCGGGCCAACGCGCCGCTGCTCTCCTCCGTTACCGTGCTGAGCATCGGCGCGCCCACGCTGATCTGCCTGCTGCTGTTCTTCGGCGCCACCGGCAAGTCAGCGCAGTTCCCGCTCTACGTCTGGCTGCCCGACGCCATGGCCGGCCCCACGCCGGTCTCCGCCCTGATCCACGCGGCCACCATGGTCACGGCCGGCGTCTACATGCTGGCCCGCCTCAGCTTCCTCTACGAGCTCGCGCCCAAGGCCCTCGAGGTGGTAATGCTGGTCGGCTGCTTCACCGCTTTCTTCGCCGCCGTCATCGGCCTGGCGCAGAAGGATATAAAGAAGGTGCTGGCCTATTCCACCGTCAGCCAGCTGGGCTACATGTTCATGGCCGCCGGCGCGGGCGCCTATGCGGCTTCGGTCTTCCACCTGGCCACGCACGCCTTCTTCAAAGCCCTGCTGTTCCTCGGGGCCGGCTCGGTGATACACGGCCTCTCCGGCGAACAGGACCTGTTCAAGATGGGGGGGCTCAGGAAAGAGATGCCCATCACCTTCGTGCTGGTGGCCGTGGGTTGGCTGGCCATAGCCGGCGTGCCGGGGCTGTCGGGCTTCTACTCCAAGGACCTCATACTGGAAAAAGTTTTCGAGCACGGCGGCAAGTTCGTCTGGGCCGTCGGCGTTATCACCGCCGCGCTGACCGCCTTCTACACCACGCGGCTCTTCGTGCTGGCTTTCCTGCGGGGCAAGCGGGGCCACGGCCACGCGCACGAGTCCCCGCTTTCCATGACGCTGCCGATGGCCGCGCTGGCGCTGCTGGCCCTGGCCGGCGGTTTCCTGCTCAAAGACCGGCTCTTCGTCTTCCTGGACCCCGCCTTCATCCCCGCCGCGCACACGCCGGAAGCCGCGCGCCTGATGCTGATCTCGGTGGGAGCGGGCCTCACCGGCATCATAGCCGCCTTCCTGCTGACCCTGCCCGCGCCCGCGGCCGCGCTCAAGGCCGCCCTGCCGCGCGCCCATTCGCTGGTCTTCCACAAATTCTACGTCGACGAACTCTACGGCCTGCTGATACTGAAGCCGCTGCGCTACACTGCCGACAAGGTGCTGTTCGCGCTGGTGGACGCGGGGCTGATAGACGGCCTGCTGGTGAACGGCACGGCCAAAGTCTCCTACAGCGCCGGCAAGGCGCTGGCCAAGGCCCAGAACGGCCGCCTCGACGTTTACGCGCTGGTCTTCGCCCTGGGCGTGGCCGCCATGCTTTACTGGATCATTTAAATGGAACTGCTCACCAACCCGCTTTCGCTCTCCATACTCCTGCCCGCCGCGGCTGGCTTGGCGATATTCGCCATTCCGCGGGAGAACTCCGGCGCGCTGAAGGGATTTACGCTCGCGGCTTCCCTGCTCACCTTCCTCATCTCCCTGCGCCTCTGGTCCGGCTTCGACCCGGGCGCCGCCGCCTTCCAGTTCACGCTCGACCAAAGCTGGCTGCCGTCGTACGGCATCAATTATTTCCTGGGCATAGACGGCGTCAGCCTGCTGATGATACTGCTGACCACGCTGCTGATGCCCATCTCGGTGCTGGCCTCTTTCAGCTATATCAAGGAAAACCAGCGCGCCTATTACGCCTGCCTGCTCTTCCTCGAGACCGGCATGATAGGCGTGTTCGCCGCGCTGGACCTGTTCGTCTTCTACCTGTTCTGGGAAGCCATGCTGATACCGATGTACTTCCTCATCGGCATCTGGGGCGGCCCGCGCCGCATCTACGCGGCCCTCAAGTTCTTCATCTACACCATGGCGGGCTCGGTGCTGATGCTGGCGGCCATCCTGTGGGTAGCCGCGGCCCAGCACGCCGCCACCGGCGTTTGGACCTTCTCCATACCGGCCCTTTACGGCGGGGCGCTGACGCTGCAGGCGCAGTTCTGGCTGTTCGCGGCGTTCGGCCTGGCCTTCGCCGTGAAAGTGCCGCTGTTCCCTTTCCACACCTGGCTGCCCGACGCGCACGTGGAAGCCCCGACGGCCGGCTCGGTGCTGCTGGCCGGCGTGCTGCTGAAGATGGGCGTGTACGGCTATCTGCGGCTGGCGGTGCCGCTGTTCCCGCAGGCGGCCGTCACTTTCGCGCCGTGGCTGGCCGGGCTCGGCGTGATCGGCATCATTTACGGCTCGCTGGTGGCCTGGAGCCAGCATGACATGAAGAAGATGGTGGCCTACTCGTCAGTGGCCCACCTCGGCATAGTGATGCTGGGCATCATGTCTTTCGAGCCGGCGGCCGTCTCCGGCGCGGTGCTGCAGATGGTCAACCACGGGCTCTCCACCGGCGCGCTGTTCCTGCTCGTCGGCGTGCTCTACGAGCGCCGCCACACCCGCATGATAGAGGATTACGGCGGGCTCGCCAAGGTGATGCCCGGCTTCGCGGCGGTCTTCATGATAGTGACGCTTTCTTCAATAGGCCTGCCTGGCCTCAACGGCTTTATCGGCGAGGTCCTGGTGCTCTTCGGCTCTTTCCGCGTATACCCGTGGCTGGCCGGAGCGGCCGTGGCCGGGGTGATACTCTCCGCCGTGTATATGCTCGGCATGTACCAGCAGGTGGTGTTCGGCCCGCTGCGCCACACCGAGAACAAGATACTGCAGGACCTGAACCTCCGCGAGTGGCTGTACCTGCTGCCGCTGCTGGCTTTGATCGTCCTGCTCGGCGTCTGGCCCAACCCTTTCCTGAAGCGCACCCTGCCCGCGGTTAACAATTACATCACCCTTTCCAAACAGCAGCCGGCCCCGCCGCCGGCCAGCGTCAGGATCGCCCTGGACGGGGAGGAGAGCAAATGACCTTCGACCCCGTAGCCTACGCCGCCTCCGCCCTGGCCGGGCCGCTGCTGCTGGTGCTGGCCGCTTTCGGCTGCCTGCTGCTGCCGCTGTTCTTCAAAGCCCTGCGCGGCACGCAGGGCATGATAGCCCTGGGCGCGGTTCTGGTGGTGCTGATATTCTTCAGGCAGGCGCCGCCGGCGCAGTTGTCCTTCTTCAGCGGGGCGCTTAATTTGTCGCCGCTCTCGTCGTATCTGTGGGCCTTCGCCATGGGCGTGCTGGCCCTCTTCTTCGCCCTTTCACTGGCCAAGCCGCCCGCGCCGGAAGGCAGCGAGGGGGAATACTATTTCCTCGCCTTCATGGCCACGACAGGCCTGCTGGTCATGATGGCGGCCGGGGACCTGTTCACGGCCTTCATCGCGCTGGAACTGCTGAGCCTGCCGGTTTACGCGCTGGCGGGCATACGCCGCAGCAAGCCGGGCATAGAGGCGGCCTACAAATATTTCATGCTGGGGGCTTTCGGCTCGGGCATGACGGTAATGGGCATAGCGGTGCTGAACGCCCTTTACCCGTCGCTGGATTTTGTGGCGCTGAAAGCCGCCGCGCCGGCCGGGCAGCTGGCCCTGGCCGGCTTCCTGCTGGTGATCTCGGGCTTCGCTTTCAAGACGGCGCTGGTGCCCTTCCACATGTGGGTGCCCGACGCCTACGAGGGCGCCCCGACGCAGGTTTCCGCTTTCATGGGCGCCGCGGTCAAGGCCGGCGGCGTGGTGCTGCTGTGGCGGGTCTTCAGTCTTTTCGACGGCGGGCCGATACGCGAGATCTTCTGGTGGCTGACCGTCATCACGGCGGTGTTCGCCAACCTGGCCGCGCTGGCGCAGAACGGCCTCAAGCGCCTGCTGGCCTATTCCAGCATAGCCCACGCGGGCTACATAGCGGTGGCTTTCTTCGGCGGGCAACGCGGCTGGGAAGCCGTGCTCTATTATCTGCCCGTCTACGCCATGGCCACCATCGGCGCCTTCGGCGTGGTCCTGATCCTGGAGAAAGACGAGAAGGGCCCGAAGATAGACGACCTGGCCGGCCTGGCCAAGACCCGCCCGTGGCTGGCGGCCGCGATGGCGGCCTTCATGTTCTCGCTGGCGGGCGTGCCGCCGCTGGCGGGCTTCTTCGCCAAGTTCTACGCCTTCGCCGGCGCTGTGGCGGGGGGCTACACCAGCCTGGTTGTCATAGCCGTAATAATGAGCGCCGTCTCCATCTACTACTACCTCCGCGTCACCGTGGTGATGTATATGAAAGTCCCCGCCAACGGCGGAGACCATCCGGTAGAGGCCCCGGGCCTGGCAGAAGCCGTAGTCTTCCTCATGGCCGCGGGCGTCCTGCTGGCCGGCCTCTTCTCGCGCCCGCTCCTGGCCCTCGCCGCCGAAGCCTCCCGCTGGTTCTAGTCCCCTGGAAATATTCCTACAAAAAAAACAAAATCCCCCGGGCCCTGCCGGAGGTTTTGCAGTTAAAATTCCTTTAGATACTCTATGCGATTGTATTTATTAATACAACCATATGTATTTAATGCGCCAATATAGTTATATAGATTCGCAAACCAAGATCAACTATATAAACCCGTTTTCTTTGAGGAAGGCGGCGGTGATGCCGGGGGTTTTGGCGGAAGCGTATTTGCCCAGAATGTCGTATTCGATGTTCAGGAGGGAGCCTGGTTTCAGGCCTTTTAGGGCCGTATTGGCCCAGGTATGGGGGATGACGGCGGCTTTAAAAGAGGCCGGAGCAAGGTCATAAACGGTCAAACTGACGCCGTCCAGGGCCACGGAGCCCTTTTCTACCATAACCGAGCCCTCTGCCCTCTCAACCGTGATAATACGGCTGTTCCCTTCGTCCTTAACGGCCAGCAGCCGGACCGTGCAGTCTATATGGCCGGTAACGAAGTGGCCGCCCAAGCGGCCGCCCACGGCCAGCGCCCGCTCCAAATTCACTATAAAACCGCCTTTCAATCCGCCCAGGGTGGTGCGGGAGAAGCTTTCAGGGCTGACGGCGAAGGCCGCCCAGCCTGGCTTATGGCCAATCACGGTCAGGCAGGCGCCGTTGACGGCCACGCTCTCGCCCTCGGCCAGCGCCCAGTCGGCAGGCACGGAGACTTCCAGCTTCCCGGAGGAAACCGATTTAACCTTCTCCACCGCCTCGATGATCCCGGTAAACATCAGTCGAACCTCAGGTCGAGCATCAGGTCCGGGCCCGCTTTGGTAATAGAGGCCAGCCGCGGCCTTATCCCGAGCTCCTTCTTAGCCGCATTCAGCTCGTCGGGCCAGACCATGGAATTCCTGGAATCGGTGCCGCCTATGATCATCGGCGCCACAAAGCAGATGAACCTGTCGGCCAGGCCCTCGCTGATGAAAGAGCCGGCCACCCGGCCGCCGCCTTCTACCAGCACGTGAGCTATCCCCAGTTTGCCCAGTTCCTTCAGCAGCGCCTTAAGCGAAACGCGGCCCTTCTCCGACGGGAGAACCATTATCTTGGCGTTGTGGGGAAACTTCTTCATGGCCGTGACGGAGGCCTTGTGCGTGGTGGCGATTAGCACGCGCTCGTTCTTGAAGATCTGCGCCTTGCGCGGCACGCGGAAAGAGGAATCCAGCGCCACTATCCACGGCTGCTGCCGCACTTTAACGCCGCGCACATTGAGCAGCGGATCGTCGGCCAGCACCGTGCCGATGCCGGCCAGCACCGCGTCAGACTCGGCGCGCAGTTTGTGCGCCTCAAGGCGGGACTGGGGAGAAGAGATCCAGCGCGACCGCCCGGCGGCGTCCGCTATGCGCCCGTCCAGACTCTGCGCTATTTTCACAGTAACGTACGGAATACCGGTGCGCATGAACTTATTAAAAGCGGGGTTCAGCGCCTCGCATTCTTTGCCCAGCACGCCCGCCGTAACCTTTATGCCTGCCCTCCGCAATATGGCCGCGCCGCGGCCGCTGTGCGCCGGATTTACATCTTTAGCGCCGTAATAGACTTCCTTAATTCCGGACTTGATCAAGAGCTCGGTGCAGGGCGGCGTCTTGCCGTAGGTAGAGCAGGGCTCGAGTGTCACATAGATTGCCGCGCCGGCGGGATCCAACTTGCAGGAGCGCAGTGTATTCACCTCGGCGTGCGGCCCGCCGTAACGCAGGTGGGCGCCTTCGCCGATGATCTTGCCGCCCTTTACCAGCACGGCGCCCACCATCGGGTTAGGATGGGTAGTATAGCGGCCGCGCCTGGCCAGCTCCAGGGCGCGGGCCATGTAGCCCTCGTGCTTCTTCATTTACAGGTGCTTGAACAGGTTGGCCATCTCTATGGCGCTCACCGCGGCCTCGGCGCCCTTGTTGCCGTGCTTCACGCCGGCGCGCTCTATGGCCTGCTCCAGGTTATCGGCGGTGATTACGCCGAAGGCCACCGGGACCTTGTGCTTCATGGAGACGGCCGCTATGCCCTTGGCGGTCTCCTGCGCGACGAAGTCGAAGTGGGGGGTATCGCCTTTTATGACGGCACCCAGGCAGATGATGGCGTCGTAGGGGCCGGAGGCGAGCTTCTCGCAGACCACCGGGATCTCGTAGGCGCCGGGGGTCTTTACCACGGTGATGTCTTTCTCGTCGGCGCCGTGGCGCTTCAGGGAATCCACCGCCCCGTCGAGCAGGCGCCCGGTGATGAAATCGTTGAACCGGGAAACTATGATCGCGAACTTCAGCTTGTCGGCCTTGAAACCGCCTTCTATGGTTTTCATTTTATTCTCCTTAACCTTCCAGCCCGGGTTTCACGCCGAGCATATGTCCCATCTTGTCGCTCTTGGTCTTCAAATAGCGCGCGTTGTGCTGGTTGGGGTGGATGACCAGCGGCACCCTGCCGGCGATCTTCAGGCCGTAGCCGCTCAGGCCGGCCAGCTTCTTGGGGTTATTGGTGATCAGCCGCAGGCGGTGCAGGCCCAGGTCGCAGAGGATCTGCGCGCCTATGCCGTAGTCGCGCAGGTCGGCGGGGAAGCCCAGCGCCTCGTTGGCGGTAACGGTGTCGTAGCCCTTATCCTGCAGGCTGTAGGCCTTGATCTTGTTGCCCAGCCCTATGCCGCGGCCTTCCTGCCGCATGTAGAGGATGGCGCCGGCGCCTTCCCTGGCTATCAGCCGCATGGCGGCGTGCAGCTGCGGCCCGCAGTCGCAGCGGCGCGAGCCGAACACGTCGCCGGTGAGGCATTCGGAATGCACGCGCACCAGCGCCGTGTTTCCTATTTTGCCGAAGGTAAGCGCGGCGTGCTCCAGGCCGGTCAGGCGCTCGCGGTAGACCGAGATGTTGAAAGTGCCGAATTCCGTCGGGAGGGTGGAGGCGGACACTTTCTCCACCAGCGACTCTTTGCGGCGGCGGTAGGCTATCAGGTCGGCTATGGTAGCCATCTTGAGCTTATGCCTGGCGGCAAACCGGGCCAGCTGCGGCAGCCGGGCCATGCTGCCGTCGGGGTTCATGATCTCGCAGATAACGCCGGCGCCCGCCAGGCCCGCCAGGCGCACCAGGTCGGTGCAGGCCTCGGTGTGGCCGGCGCGCGCCAGCACGCCGCCCGGGCGCGCCTTGAGGGGGAAGATGTGGCCGGGGCGGGTGAGGTCGCCGGGCAGTGCGCCGGGGTTGGCGAGTATCCTTATGGTGCGCGCCCGGTCGGCGGCGGAGATACCGGTGGTGACGCCCTTCGCGGCGTCGACGGAGATCAGCCAGTTGGTCTTGAAGGGGTCCTTGTTCTCGCGCTCCATCTGGAACAGGTCCAGGGCGGAGGCGCGGTCGGCGGTCAGTGGCGCGCAGATGAGGCCCCGTCCGTATTTGGCCATAAAGTTTATTTTTTCAGGCGTGACGAAACGGCCGGCCATCAGCAGGTCTCCCTCGTTCTCGCGGCCCTCGTCGTCGGTGATGACGACCATGCGGCCGCGCTTGATGTCCGCTACGATATCTTCGATGGGGGAGAAAAGTTTTTTTGCCATAAAAAAAGCCCTGAAGCTGTCTTCAGGGCTTTATTGCACGCGGAACGGCAAGCCGTTCTCATGCGTCAGTTCTTCTTTCATCCGGACTGTACCGTCGGCCCCGGAATCACACCGGATCTGCTCGTGAGAGCTTGCGGGCTTTACCGCCGGTGGGGAATCGCGCCCCGCCCTGAAGAACCTACAGGGCTATTATACAACTTTAGTTAAAACAGTTGGCAAGGCCCTTGCTGCCTGTCAGGGCCCACTGGCCGACAGCCGTTCCGGTAGAAACGCAGAGATCGTTAATGCTTGAATTGAAAACGACCGCGCCGACCGCCGGCGGGGACGCCGCCTGCAGGGCGGCGGTATCCATGGAGCGCGGCAGCCAGAAGCCGTCCGCCGTGAAGGTGGACTTATTGACGCCGGAGCCGAACTGCGCTGAGCCGTTGACGTCCAGCGCCGTAGCCGGGGAGGCCGTGCCTACGCCCACGCGCCCGTCGTTGCGGACCAGCAGCGCGCCGCTTTTGACATCCAGCACGGTCTGGGTGCCGGCCAGGCCTGTGCCGGCGAGGGTCAGAGAGGAGGAGAAGTTGGCGTAGCCGGCCACGTCCAGCCTGGCCTGCGGGTTGCCGGTGCTGATGCCCACATAGCCCGTGCTGGTGCTGACATAAAGCCTGGCCGAGCCGCGGGCCGCGCCCACCAGCAGGCTGGCCGCCGAATGCAGCCCCTCGGCGGGATAACCGGTAGCTATGCCGACATAGCCGGTCCTGGTGCTGACATAAAGCGCCGCGGAGGCGCGGTTGGCGCCGGCCAGCAGGCTGGAGGCCACATGCAGGCCCTCAGCCGGAGCGCCGGTGCTGATCCCGACATAGCTGCTGGCTGTTGACACGAACAGCGCCGGAGCAGCACCTTCCCTGCTAACCGACATGTCTGTAATCACATGAAAGCGCACGAAGGGGGCGAATGAGGTGCCGCCGCTGCCCACGATAAAAGTGCCGTCAGGCTTGGCCCGGAAAGTTTCGACGCCGCTGTCCAGGTCGGTGGCCCCGCCCCGGTAGACCAGGTCCCTGCTGTTGGCCTTTATGCCGAGAACGCCCTTGTTCTGAAGGCTGGCTTCGGGACCTTCCCACCTCATGTATGAGTCCGCGCCCACTCCGCCCTCGGGGTTGGGATAGAACATGATCATTATCTTTTCGTCGTTCTTGTGGTCCAGGATCAGGTCCCCGCGCGCGTGCAGCGCGGCCAGCGGGCTAAAAGGCAGGTTCATGCTGTCCACGCCCACCGCCAGCCGGGAGGTGGCGTAGATCGTAGTGGAAAAGACGACGCCGTCATAGGTGTTGCCGGCCGGCGCGGTGATGGAAGAGATGGTCAGGTTATTGCCGTGTATGTCTCCCAGCGCCGTTATGGAGGAGGAAGCCACCAACCCGCCGTTGACCGTGAGGGCGTGCGTCTGCGCGGCGGTGCGGATGGAGACCAGGCCGGTGGCGGTGCTGATATAAAGTATCGGGTTGACCGTCGGGCCGCTGAACAGCGCGCCGGTGGCCACGTGGAAGCGCTCGGTGGGGTTACTGGTGCCTATGCCGAACTGCCAGTAGGCGAAGTCGTCCGATTTAATGCGGAACACCTCCTGGCCGCCGCTGGCGGGGGTGATGCCCATGGACCTGTAGACCAGGTCGCGGCCGTTGGGCTCTATCAAGTAGCCGAGCGCACCCTGGGCGGGGCCGTTAGTGGCGAGCGAAGAGTCGCTCCAGTGTATATAATTGTAACCGACGTTTGAATTAAGGTCCAGGTGCGCCGAACCGCCGGCATTTGAAATAAGCACCTTGGTGTTTACTTCGAGGGGGGCTGTAGGGTTGGAAACCTGTACGCCTACGTAGCCCGCCGTGGTCACGGCCAGGGTATAATCGTTCACCACTGCGGCGCTGCCCACCGTGAGCGCGTACTGGTGCGTGCCTCTGGCGGCCACCGTCACGCTGGAGCCTGAAATGTGGAGGTTGCCGGTCATGGTATCTCCGGCTTTCAGAACGCGGGTAGCGTCGGTGCCGGACACGCTGGTCAGCAGGGAACCGTCGCCGATGAAGGAAGGGGCGCGCACCGACCCCGTGCGGACATTTATCGTGGCTGCCGTGTCCAGGCTGTAGCCGGTGCCCGGGTCCCAGGACCAGAAGGTACCGGTAGCGGCGGTAACATTGTAGAAAGTCCCGAGGCCGGTCACGCCCAGGGAAGGCGCGGTCAGCGCCCCCTGCGCCGAGATAGCGCCCTGCGCGGACACAGCCCCCTGCGCGTAAATAGAGCCCTGCGAGGTAATGCTGGAAGTGGCGATTATCCCGCCGCCCACGGTCAGCTTCGCCAGGAAGGAGGCGCTGCCCACGGCCGCGTTGCCGCCGAGCACGGCGAAGGAAGTGGAGCCGCCCACGGAGAAAGCGTCTCCGGTGACGGTCAGCGTCGAGTTCAGGATCATCAGCTGCCCGGTCATGGCGTCGCCGGTCTTGGCCACCTTGGTGGCGTCCAGGGAAACCAGGTTGTACAGGCCGCTGCCGTCGCCGTAATAGGTGGCGCCGGGCGTCAGGTAGACGTGGGAGCTCAGCAAGATGCCACCGCGGGCCGCCGCGGGCAGCGCGGCCGAGGAGATCTCAACGCCGGGGGCCAGCCTGAGCTTCGGAATGGCCGCGCCCAGCGGCGAGGTAGCGGTAAAGCTGGAGGCGGCCAGGGTCAGCTGGCCGGTCATGGTATCGCCGCCCTGGCGGACTATGTGGGAAAGGGTAGAGCCGTCGCCGTAATACGCGTTGGCGTAGACCTGGCCGTTGCCGTTCACCAGGAAAAGCTGCGACTGGGCGGCCCCGGTACCGGTAGAGACCAGCAGCAGGGAGCCCGCGTCGCCGGTGGCGGAGGAGATGTGCAGGCGGGCCTGCGGGTCGGTGATGCCGCCGCCGATATTGGTGTTGCCCTCGTTTATCGTGTAAAGGCTGACGCCGTTGACGTCCCACATGGTCAGGGCGGCCGCCTTGACCTGCACGGAGCCGTCGGGAAACTTGAAGCCGCAGGTATAATTGCCGGGGGTGGCGCAGTTGGGCCAGCTGCCCGTGCTCTCTACCACGCCGTTGACCGACAGCTTCTGGCCGGGTGAGATGCTGCCCACCGAAATGCCGCCCTGCACGAACAGGTTGGTGGAAATGGTTATGGCGCCGTAGGTGGTATTCGGCAGCGCCGCTATCACGTCGGCGCTGAAGACGCTGGTGGCGGCGGAGGCTGTGGACGCGTAAAGGGAGTTGAAGGAGTACGGGGAAGCCTGCAGCCGGACGCGGGGGGTCATGGGCTCGTACGAGCCGGAGCAGCTGCCGTCGGCGTCGATCTGTATCTCCAGCCAGAGGCTGGTATTGGACAGGAAGATGGCGCCAGGCACGCCGCCGGCCGTGAGGGAGCCTATCGCCACGTCGTAGCGGCCCTTGGCAACGTTCACGTTGCAGCGGCCCTCGGTAAACAGGGCGTTGCCGCCCACGGGGGCGTCGTAGATGATGAAGTTGAGGTCCTGCGGGGTTTCTACCGGCAGGCTGGTGACCTTGCTGAGCAGGAAGCCCTGGTAGTTTATCGTAGGATTTATCACCGCGCCCGCGGGGCGGGGGAGCAGCGGCGCCAGCGCCAGCGCGGCCAGCAGGACCGCAGCGGACCTGAAAGAGATTTTTATTTTGCCTGAAGTCATAGTTCCTCCGCTATCTGACCACTACCACGGTGCCGTTATAGACCGTGCCGTCGGCTTCCAGCTGGTAAATATACACCCCGCCCGGCACCGTCTGCCCGCCGGACCTGGCGTCCCAAACGAGGGAATTGCCCACCGGGCCCGCCTTCATGGAGGCCACCAGGGCGCCGCGCAGGTCATAGACGCGGCCTTTAACTTCCTTCTCCTGCGGGTTGTCGAAAATAAAGACCATCGTATCATTTTTGCCGTCGCCGTTTGGGGTTATAAGCCGGTTGGTCAGCCCGGCCTTGTCGGCGGCGAAGCTGCCGCTGCGCTCGGTGGTGCGCAGCTGGTAGCGGCCCAGCAGGCTGGTCTGCAGGCGCACGCTGCGCTCTCCGGCGTCCACCACGCCGTACATCTGCAGCCAGCGGGAGCCGTTGTGGTAGAACAGGCTGAGCGCCTTGGCGTCGGTAGCGGCGGAGGGGACTATGGAATCCCCTGACTTGGCGTAATAAAGCTTCAGCGTGCCGTTGCTGGCGAGCTTGAAGGAAGTGTCGGCCTGCAGGCCGCCGCGGTAGGCGGAGAACGCCACCGACTTCATCACCCGGCCGCCGAGGTCCTCGGCGTGGGTGGAGATCTCTATGGTATAGGATTCCATCGGGTCGGCCGAGGGGGAGAAGAAGTCGCCCGCGCCCGAGGGGGGGATTTCGAGGATGCTCTGGTTGTCGGGGGCCAGGAAATACAGCCCGTCGCCGAGGCTGCCGCGCGCGTAGGAGGGGATGGACTGCCCGGCCTGGTTCACGGCGCGGGAATGGTAGTAGTAGGAGGCGCTCGCGCCGATATTATCGGTCCAGGTCAGCGTGGCGGAAGAAGTTTCGCCGATGAAGTCCCATTCGGCGTCGGCGGGGGCCGTGGCCCGGAAGACCTGGTACTTTTTGATCTCGTAAGGATAAGCGGGGCTGAAGCGGTCGTTGAACGGGATGCGGTTCTGGAAGCCGGCGGGCGGTATCCAGCTGAGGGTGACCGAGCCGGCGCCGCGCGTAAGCTGGAAATTCATCGGGGACAGCGGCACCAGCGCGAAAGCGGCCGCGGGGTTGGACAGCTCGGAGCGCAGGGCGTGGCTGTTGATCGTTTCCAGCGCGAAATAGTAGGTGGTGCCGGCGTTAAAGCCCTCTATGATCCGGCTCTCCGTCCCGCCCGCCTCCAGCGGCACCCAGGACTGGGCGTAGGAGGAAGCGGTGAGGAACGCCTGGTCCGTAGTTATGTAGCCGGCCGTGGTATAGCGCAGGATGTAATCCTCCGCCGCCTGAGCGGTACGGCTGATGTCGGACGACGGCGCCGTCCACGTGATCTTTACGGAGTCGCTGCTTATGATGACCACCGCCATGTCCGAGACCGAGGCGGGGATGGGAAAAAAGGAAAGCTTGCCGCTGCGCTGGGAGAAGCTTGCGGCCTCCTGCGTCGAGACCGCTACGTCCTGCACGTTGCCGTTCTCTTCGAAATTAGCGGAGACCATGTAGGCGGAGCCGAAACCGTAGATGCCGTTGACGTCGGAGAAGTGGGTGGAGGCCAGCTTGCCGGCAAAGAGGGGGCCGGCCGCGGCAAGCGCGGCCGCCAGGGCGAGCAGGATTTTCAGCATGGCGTTCACGATTAAATTATATAAGGCCCGTGCGACCAAAATATTACAAAGAGGTTTCGGTCTCCGGCGTCAAAATCCATAAATCCGCAACAAAACAGTCACAATTGAAAACTACAATTATCATGTATGAAGGTAAGACAACGCTTTGCAGCGATAGCGGCGGCCCTGGCCCTGGCGCCAGCCGCTGCTTTCTGCTCGGCGTCGGCGCTGGGGCAGTCGCTGGCCCTGAACAGGCTGGTCACGCCCAACGGCGACGGCCGCAACGACACTTTCATCTTCCGCTGCCATAACCCGCGCGACGCCGGCGTGGACGCGAAGGTGTTCGACCTCTCGGGGAGGGAGATAGACGTGATGCGCATAAAGCGCATCGGCACTACCGATTTTTTCTACGACTACGAATGGGATCCCAATTTCGGCAGCCGGAAGGCGGGCGGCATCTATGTTTACCAGGTGCGGGTCGAAACCAAGGTGTATAAGGGAACTGTAATAGTCATAAGATAGCGGCGCGGTACGGCGATATGAGCTACACGAAACGCAAACTCCACCTGCCGGCCCTGGCGGCCCTGCTGGCCCTGGCCCCGCTGAACGCCTACGCGGCTTTCGAGGACCTGGGCTTCGGCGCGCGCGCGCCGGGCATGGGCGACGCCTTCACCGCGGTAGCCGACGACATTTCTTCCGTCTATTACAACCCCGCGGGCCTTTCCTCCCTCGAGCGCCCCAAGGCGCTGGCCTCACACGCGCTTTTTCACACAGGCCTCAGCGACGGCTCAAACCTGGGACTGAGCGTAGGTGCCCTCGCGGTGCCCCTCTCCGGCGGCCGCAACGGCACGCTGGGCCTGGCCTGGCAGCAGTTCTCGCTCTCCGGCATCTATTACGAGAAGACCGGGCAGGTTTCCTGGGGCTACCGCTTCGACAAGAGCACCCGCTACGAGAAACTTTCGGTGGGCGCCACGCTGAAGTACCTCAGCCACGGCTTCACCCGTCTCGACGAGACCTATAACGCCGTCGAGGACAATATTTCACAGAACGGGGCCACCGACCCGGTGCTGGCCGGCGCCAACACCAGGGCCGCCCTGGACGCGGACCTGGGCGCGCTCTACCGCCTGACCAGGCGCTGGACGCTGGGCGCGGCCATCCTGAACGCCATGCAGGCCGACGTGGCCTTCAGCACCTCCGACAAGGACAAGATCCCCATGAAGACGCGCCTGGGGGCCTCTTACAAGAGCCTCTGGATGCTGCTTTCAGCCGACGCCAGGCTGCAGAAGGGCCCCGACGGCAAGATGGACAAGCAGTTCATCTTCGCGGCCGAGAAGACCTTTCCCAGCCTGGACAGAGGAGACATCGGCGTGCGCGGCTCGCTGGGGGCGGGGGACAGGGAGTTCAAGCAGGCCACGCTGGGCCTTTCCTATAAGATACAGCGCATACAGGTGGACTACGGCTTCGCCTTGCCGCTGGGCACCATCAAGGAAACCTCCGGCAACCACAAGCTGGCGCTCTCCTACCATTTCGGCTCGCCCACGCAGACCGAGATGGCCGAGACCGAGCTGCTGGACCAGTATAAGCGCCTGCGCGAAGCCCAGAACTACAAGAGCCCCCGCGACACCGCCAGCCTCAACGACCCGCGCCTGGCGGAGGTGAAGGAGCAGGTGCGCAAAGAGAATTATTACACCGCCAACAAGCTGCTGCTCGAGAAAGCCAACGAGATGCTGCCCGATTCCTCCGTGGTCAACCTGACGCGGCGCCTGTCGGCCGTGGCGGCCTTCTTCCCGTCGCTGGCGGTCGAGGGCAGGCAGAAGGCTCGCTGGGAAGAGCTGCTCTCCGGCGGCGCCAGGGACCTGATAAACGGCACTGACCTGCGCGCGATGAAGCAGCTGGCCTACGCGCAGAGCCTCAACCAGCAGGATTCCGCCCTCTCAAATTTCCTGGACCGCGCGGGCGAGCTGACCCGCATCGCCCCGGACAGGGTCCCGTCGGACTTCAGCCGCGGCTGGGCCGAGTTCAAGATGACGGAATCCGATGAGTTTTACATGAAGAAGCGCTACTCGGAAGCGCTGCGCAAGCTGGAGGAAATGCTGGAGATAGAGCCCAGCCACCTGATGGCCCTCAAGAAGAGCGGCTCCTGCAACTACATGCTGGGCAATTACGCGCGCGCCGGCCGCGACTGGGAGAAGGCGATGCGCTTCGAGCCCGACCCGCTGGAGAAGGCCAAGCTCGCCAAGATGGTGGACGAGGCCAAGGCAAAGCAGGGCAAGGCCGGCTCCTGGGAGCCCGGCGGCCCGCAGCCCGGAGAGCCGGAGCCCGAAGCCGAGGCCGCCTCCGGCAAATCCGCCGACGCCCGCGAGATAGAGAAGATCTACCAGTCCGGCGCCGACTACTACGCCAAGGGTGAATACGGCAAAGCGGCCGACGCCTTCCGCAAGATACTGACCCTGGACCCGCAGAACACGCAGGCCAAGAAGGCCCTGGAGCGCATCATAAGACTGTCGAGGTAAAAGGGGAGAATGAGGCTCTTCCACAAGTTCAGCGCGGCCCTGATGGCCGCCGCCCTGGCGGCGGCCCTGCTGCTTTCCGCCATATTTTTCCGTTTCCAGGAGGGCACGGTGCGCGCCGCGCAGGCCGCGCGCCTGAACGCGCTGTCGGAAGCGGCGGCCGCCATGCTGGCCGAGGCCGACCTGGCCGGGGACCCGCTGATGGCGGTAGACTACCTGTCGGGGCTCTGCTCGTCGAGGCCGGAGCTGGCCTCCTGCTCCCTGGACATTGGCCGCGGGCTGCGCCCCGTGAAGACCAGGGGCAGGAAACCGCTTGAGCCGGGGCAGAGCACCGTGCCCCGGGAGCTGAAGAGCGGCAAGTACTCCGCGCGGCTGAATTTCTCCGGCGAGGCCCTAGACAAGGAGCGCCTGGCCGCCATGGCCGGCATCTACCGCAACCTGGCGGCGGCCTTCCTGGCGGCCATGATCGCCTCAGCCCTGCTGGGCCTGCTGATGGCCCGCCGCCTGACGCGGCGCCTGCGGAGGCTGGCCGCCGAAGCGGGAGAGGTGGGGGAGGGCAGGTTCGGGGCCAAGACGGACGCCTCCGGCTCCGACGAGGTGGCCGAGCTGGCCGGCGCCCTCAACAGCATGTCCGACCGGCTGCTGGAGCTGGAGACGATGAAGAAGAATTTCACGGCCTCGGTCACCCACGAGCTGCGCTCGCCGCTGGGCGTCATAGAGACCTACGCGGCCCTGCTGCTGAAGGAAAAAGAAAATTTCAGGGCGGAGGACCTGGAGGTGTTCCGCAGGATAAAGGAGAACGCCGGGCGCCTGGCCAATTTCGTCACCGCGATGCTCGACCTGGCCAAGATCGAGCGCGGAAAGATGGAGCTGCGCGCGGCCCGCGAAGACCCGCTGGCGCTGGCGCGCGACGCGGCCGATTTCCTGCGGCCGAAGGCCGAAGAAAAAGGCGTAGCGCTAGCCGTAGAGGCGGCCGGGACCGGCGAGGCCCTGCTGGACCGCGAGTTGCTGACCCACGCGCTCACCAACCTGCTTTCGAACGCCATTAAATTCACTCCGGAGGGGGGCAAAGTAACAGTGCGCGCCTCTCTGTCCGGCGGCAAGTTCCGCGCCGAGGTGCAGGATACCGGCCCCGGCCTGAAAGAAGGCGAGGCCTCAAAACTCTTCGCGCCCTTCGCCCAAGGCTCCGCCGCCCCCGGCCACGGCGGCACCGGCCTCGGCCTCGCCCTCGTAAAATCCATCTCCGAACTCCACGGCGGCACCGCCGGCTGCGCCCCGGTCCCAACCGGCGGCGCCCTGTTCTGGATCGAAATCCCGGCAGGGCAATAAACTTTCAGACGGAATACCGCTGGGGAAAGAACAATGGACACTGGAGCTCAGGCGGCCTACCGCAGGGGCCTCGCGAGTGCGAGGCTTGCGTAGCGCCGAGCATGAGCGACAGAGCGAGGCCACGGTGTGGCCGAGCGTACCCGGAGAAGGCATACCCTCGCCGGCCTACCAATACGG